>Ga0065711_1002166_pt1 | contig 36015 bp, 25 predicted proteins | sample Hoacrofraction12_FD_59098 | JGI IMG/M metagenome (GOLD analysis project Ga0065711, IMG submission 59098) | Hoatzin crop microbial communities from Cojedes, Venezuela - Epithelial fraction 12 v2 (version 2) | ecosystem: Host-associated > Birds > Digestive system > Esophagus > Crop | place...
CAAATCTGGGTGTGCCCATGTGTATGCTGCATTCAGTGCATCTGTTCATTTTCTCTCTGGAGATATTTATTTCATTTTTAACAGTAACAAAGTATTATTCCAGTTCTGGGTGACAGCAGCCTCTCAGTCATGTCTCCAGCCCCACTTGCTCTTTTTATTCTCATTAGGTTGGCTCTTGCCTTGTTTGAGGCTGAGAATCTGATGTCTGCGCTAATTAGGAAGTGGCATCCTTTATGAATTAGTTTAGCTGCTTGAAAGGTCAAAATTTGCCAATGATTACAAAAATAGTAGTGAAAGAGAATGACAGTAGCTATCAGTTATGACTGAAGGAATATTGTTCAGAAGGATAAGTGCTGTTTTTATTTAGTTTTCTATCTAGAGCCATGTGGGATGCAGTTTAATTTAAGTATATTTGCAATTTATTACATCTGCAGTAGAGTTTCAGGCACTTCTGTCATCTTGATGTCTTGCACACATTCCTGTCTACCTACATAACTCCACTCAGCACCTCTGGTGAGTCGGCTCCCCATTTTTCATTTGAATCCCTTAACAATGAGTATGCAAAAAGTGCTTCAGATCCCCTACTGAATGCGTTTTATTTTTTAACTTGAGGGTACAGGTTTGTTTGCTGAGATGTTTTAGTATTTAACACTACAGCAGTTCTCCAAATACCATACTCAAATTCATACTTGCTGGCAAGGTAAATCCACCCATGAGGAGCTCCATGCCGTGCCATTTAGACCGCTACTGGTACCCCAGGTAGGGCGAGTAAAACTGCCTTGGGATCACTCCGTGGCGTTGCAACCTGCAGCCCCCTCCCGCGCCTCGCCTCCCAGTGTTCAAAATGGAAGAATATTGTTAGTTCTATTGATCAATCAAAAAGACAAGTAGCACAGGCACACTTCGGCGTGTTTGTTGGTAAGAAAGGTCACATTTTATGTAGGGAAGCTGTATCCTAGTAATTATGTGTATAGCTGTACTCTGAGGACACGTTCGGGATCTCATTGTACTTCTCATTGTAACTTGGTTTTGACGCCTTTGCCTTTCTGGTGGGCTGTCTTCCTCTTCCGGAGACCTTGTTGCGATGAACGGAGTCGCTTCAAGGGTGAAGCGTTCCTGTTCTGAGTAGGGGCATGAGATTCCCGTCCTCTGTGGAAACTCTTCTGAATGGCGAATTTTATGTTTAGGAAATGTTATTTTTACACCGCTTTTCAGTATTTGTTCTTCCCATCAACAATTCCTGTCTTCTCTCTGTCTAACATCGGATGCAGAGTATTCACTAAGTGAGCTTTCCAATTTGGGGGAAAAAAATTAGGAGGAAGGGGAGGTTTCCATTAGTACAAAGCCATTATTAACTTGGGTTAATGAAGATCTAATGTAATATGGCCATCACCACATGTCTGCACATAATGATTCAATCTTTTTCTATGGGAGAATGATTAAATTAAGTATCTTGTAGGTCAAAATTAGACTGAGAAGGTTAACCAACCTTTAATGATTCTGCGACCATTTACCAGCCATTAAAAAACATAAACTGTAAGATAAAGCTGAATAGAGAATCGGCATTATAAGCAAAAACTGGATGAAGTTTTAGCTTTTTCTGTTTATATTGCATGAGTAGACAGACAGGATTGTGTATTTTTATAGTGATATGTGGTATAAAGGGCAAAGTGAGAGGGTTTTTTTATCTTTTTCTTATTTGGATTCCTGATAAGTGCCCATTAGCTCTTTCTTTTAACATGCATTACATCTAACTAATGGATATCAAACCAGCTTAGAAAAATGGTAATTATAAAGCAATTGTAACAAAGACTTTGGGAGCACAACTGTGTTAAGATATTGTTTGTATGCCTTAAAACCGTGAAAGCTCAGTCTTTACGGAGAAATTAAGTTGCAGAGATGGGAGAGTGGAGATTGCGGACAACGTGATGTGAATTAGCAGTCATTGGCATGCTTTGGGACCTAGAAAGAGTTGAGCTGATTCTCAGATTCCAGCATGATTTGGAGGGGACGTTTGTTTACAACTGTGTGCTTATGTGCTTACGCATACACAGGGCAGCTAGCTTTCTTGTTTTACTTCTTTTTTTACTTAACATGTACAGATCAAATGAGATATAGTGAACCTAACAAAATCTTTTTGCAGTCTTCTATAAGCAGATGCAATTAATTTTAAAATGCATAAACAAAACTGAATATACAGGTAAAAATCTTCTCTATTTGTTTCCATCCCCCCAGATTCTGTAAGGCATTATTTTGCCTATTGTTTAAAAAGCTTAATTAATCTAATGGGAGTATTTTCTGGAAGGGGTGTTTTCAAGCATCCTTCTCATGTGTCTTGTCGATTATTAGAGTGAAACAAAAATATCTCGTGTGTCAAAATAACATCTAGGAGATTGCGGTCTCAGGAAAGCAAAGGGAATGAATTGTTGCAGATTCTTGGGGTCTTGCCTTTTATTGATAGATCTTGTTTGTCATGCCATACATTAATTTTAACTCAGGTGATGTATGAACGTGGCACATTAGTTAATGAAAGCTAATGCACAGTAATGTTGTCATCACTAGCTGTGCATGATAATTCAATCTGCTGCTCGGAAGAGCTGTTCAACATGCAACAAATCTGATTTAATATTGACATGATGTACTACGTTAGGTATTTTATTTAACGTACCATGTGCCTGATTTGATGAGAAATGTTTTTCTTTCAACAGGTTGTCTACCTGAGTTAGTAGGCCAGGTGTGTCATTTAATACAGTTACATCGAACACCGTCTGGACTGGGTATTCGTTATGTGATACACTGAGCAGACTGGGGCAAATTCCCGAGTTTTGGCGCTTCATGCATTCGTTTAATGTTGTCAGCGGGCTGGAGAGCAAGCCCTTCAGAGCAGAAAAATAAAGCAAATGCTTCTCTCACTGACTGAGCACGTAAAGTCCTTCTTGCCCTGTTTATACCCCTCTCTCGTAGCTCCATCACCACTGGCAGGGTCTGCCCCACAAATGGGAGAGTGCAGCGTAGGGCTCTTAAGTGTGGCCTGGAGGGGTTTGCCCAGCGTTTCTGGTCTGTGGTAACTGCTTGCAGTCTCTGTTTGGGTAGGATATAGGGATTTAAAGATGCTGTGGTTAATGCTTTGATTTCCACGAAACGCGTGCACGCATCCTGCAGGCCACATTGGGCAGTCTGTACTTTTTCACTTAAACCCTAACAACAGCAGCCTCAATCCTCAAGCGTGTAAGAACCATGCAGTCTGCCACTGTATATTTGCCTAATTTGTGTAGTAATGGGGGCTGGATATGGGGATATATTTCCTTTATTTTAATATAAAGCATACGAAGATATATCCTCATGCATAGGACACAGAAACATGACATTGTTTACTTTTATAGCAGGTAAATCATCACCAACAATCTTAGTAGAGTGGAATACTTTATATAGCACCCAGAAGATGTCAGACACTGTAGCAGTATATATCCGCATGGCTCTGTTGAATATTCTTGTGCACAGATATATGTGTTTATGTCATTCACTGCAGCACACAGGTATCTAGACGATACATCTTGCTTAAAGACAGACTAAATGTACAGAAAACTGAGTGGAAGGTAGACGGGGGTGTAGGATACACCAGCTGATCACCTGGGAGCGGTACCCTCAGCATGGGTAACAGGAGATGCCGTCACACTCTTACTCTTGGGTCGACGGTGCCAGGTGGGAAATATGTGTGCACAGGGATGGGAGCGGACGTATCAGCCACCATCCAGACTGCGGAGAAGAAGTAATTTGCAGCCGGTTTGCAGCAGACTGTGGTCAGACAGGCAGCCCCAGGGAGCAGCGGAGAGCCGGGGAAGGAAGCAGCTGCTGCAATTTCATCATGTGCTGCAGAGTGCTGCAGCCACACAGGGCCCTTTGCAGAGGACGCTTTATTAAGTTACGAGTTAGTAATTAATGCCAAGTTCCTCTCTTTATTTGCTCTGTGGTTGAGTTTCGTAATGGAAATTAAAGACATCAGATAGGGCGCAGATTGCCTCTTGAAATACAGCTTCCTAGTGCTCAGTTGATGACTTTAGAGAGGTTTCTCCAGTCCCATCTCCCTTTATGGGGATGTAGGTCAAACATTGTTGAAATAGTCCATTTTTCTAGAGCAAATGTGCTCAGTCCAATGTTGCACTGCAGGAGAGAAGCCAAAAGATCAGGGAAGGAGTGAAGGAGACCTACTATACACCGCATCCAGAGTAGAGCTGCCGTCAGCTGACCCCGTGCCCACCACAGCTGCAGCCAGTTGGGTGCTCCAGCCAAGCTGGGAGCTCACCATCTCCCCCATGTCCTGGTTTCTTTTGGAACTCACAGTGCAGTCCGAGAGATCCCAGGTGAGGAGGGATGAGAATTGCAGGGTGCTCTCATCTGAACTTAGCAGCCCCGATAACTTTCCTTTCTGAGTTGTTTCTTGCACTACAAGTGAATCACGAAATACCACCCGTTTTTTGGAATATGTCCTAAGACTGCACATCTCCTAAAATAGATTCTGTTTTCTTCTTCCACTTCTGTTTTCATTAGCCCCAGGTTTTGACATTCTGTTCTGAGATATTTTCAGTATAGAATACATTAAGATAACATAAATTCCAAATCAGACATCTCATTTGGCATATTTCCTATTTAAATTTCTCCTGTAGATTTCCCCTGTACTTATCTAAGTTGGCTTCTTTATTTGTATCAGGTGTCTCATGATAACTGGTTTTGCAAAAGAGCAACAAAAGAATGGTTGTAGAGAAAGGAGAAAATTCATTGCTTGCACAGCCCTGTTTCAATTCAGCGTTCCTTCCCACTCCTGAAGTTTATTGATCAGAAAAATGTTCAAGTTGTTTAATAGTTTGTTTTCATTTCACAAATGCGAATCTGGATTATTGCAGAAAGATAGGAATGTATTCATCATTAGAATTTGCTTTACACATTCATTTATTTTTTAATCTATAATTCTTATTGAACTAAGAAAACTCACAGGGATACGTATCACCGCAGAGAACAAAAAGATACTGATTGAGCCGGATGGAAGGAGATCAGCAAGGCACTTTCCACAGTGCAAAAATACAAACTTATGAGGCCACTTCTTGCTAGTACTGAGAAATGTGATTTTCCCGAAGTTGGACAGGATGCTGGGGGAATTGCCTGTGTGCCGAGTGACTTAAAGACACTTGGCTAGCGTGCACAATTTGGGCGTGCTGCAGCCGTTGGTAGATCTGCCCATTTCGAGCATGGGCTGTGTTTTTAAACTGTCTTGCATACAGATGCAGGCTCCCTAGCTCTCTGATTTCTCTGAACTGGAAGCTTGGTAGCTTTGTGACCAAGCTGGGGATCTGGGCTTATTGGATGGGACACGGTGCTGTGCTGATGTAGCTGCAGGTCCTCAGGTTTGCCAGTGGCTCTCATCTAACCAAGCGAGCAGAACGAGCTCAGCTCTTTTTGTAAAGCAGCATGTGGCTCCATCTTGATTCAGCTTAGGTTCTTGTTGGGACCACTTCGCATCTCCTCCAGCACGGCAGGCACATAAGTTTGTTCATCTGTTCAGAGTTCCCGAATGAGCAGTGTTCAGGCGGTACCTTCCATCTTTCCATTGATACTGTTGGGTTTTGATGGTCATTAAACGAGGCTGTGTCTGGTTTCGCTGTCTCTCTTTGCCTCCCACTCCTTTCAGGTCTCATATCATTAGATTCATCCACTGTTGCGGATTGCGTTTTGTAAGCAGTATGTGTCTGCCCTTTTAGTCGTTCTCTCCTACCAATGTAACAAGCATAAAGCTGGGCCCCATGAGCTCTGGGGGGTCACAGGACCATGCAGCTGCAGGAGTCCATCCAATCAAGTAACATCTTTTACCCTCATAATGATAATTTCCCACTTTAGCAAAACACCCTGCTGCCAAACTCCAGTGATAATGAGCCTGTCAGTGCATCAGTGCGCTCCCAACAGTATCTAGAAAGTAGGGATTTTTTTTTTTTGCAAGGCAAATGAAGACACTGATGATTAGCAAGAAACAAACCAATGATTCAATACATCGCTGGCCACACATACCAAATCATTGATTTTTTTGTCCTGCTGGGCAGCAGCTGTTCCATTTGCTCTGCAGAAATGTATTTTTTTCTCCAGAAGGGGCCAGAAAGGTGGACGTTTCTCCAAGAACTGGAGGCAGAGGCTGTTGCTTGTTGCACTGGTCATGGGCACGTTGATGGGATCCTTCTGAAGCTGCTGAGAACTCTGATGGGCTTTCCACTATTAAACTCCACTTTTGAATGCCTGTGAATGCAGTGATTAGATGGAAAGGAAAACCTCCTGTGAGAATCTATAAGAAATTGCAGGACAAAAAATGCTGCCCTAAAACTTACAATCACTGGAAGAATTAGAAGTTAATCATAGATATCCTCATATGACTTCTCACTGTATACCAGTTACGTGTAATCAGTATCCTTACAGTTCATCTAGTCTCAGCAGTGTTGCTATTTTCATAATCCTTGCCTTGCCTAGCTGGCTGGATTGCAATGGGGTGTCTACTCCGCAGCATTTCTGACTAAAATGCACGACCCCGAGTCAGTGGGACTGCAGTCTGCTCTGCAGTGAGGTAGTCCTGATATCTTGTCTTCTCTTCTTCCAAGGTACCTACGTGATGACAGTGACGGCAAATGATGCAGATGATAGTACCACAGCGAACGGGATGGTGAGATACCGAATTGTGACTCAGACCCCACAGAGCCCGTCGCAAAATATGTTTACTATTAACAGCGAGACGGGAGACATTGTCACTGTGGCTGCTGGACTTGACAGAGAGGTGAGTTTAAAAGCCATCATACCAGGTTTCCTGACAAAGTCCAAATCCTATCTTGAATACAAAGCCTCTAAAAGTTTGAGTTGCAGAGTGGAGATCGTGGTCTTTGCTTCTGCAGCGACTGTGGGGCATCGTGGCTTTGATGTGATATTTTTGTCTTAATCCGTATCAGTCGATGAAACCCTGAGAGAATCTTCAAACTCGTGAAGTTGATATTTTCCTTGCATAAATTTGTACAACTCAAAGATGTAGAAAATACTGCAGAAGGACCAAGGGGATGAATAAAGTGGCATGTGTCCCCGTCCGTTGGGAGACAGATAAAGGCCGTACAACTGTAGCCCTTTCTGGACCTGTCTTGCTTAGTTCTTTGCGTGTTGTCGTTGGAAGCCTGTACTCAACACACTTTGCGTGTTTCGTGATGGCATCCTTGTGTCATTTCCAAACTAGGAAAATGTCTGCCAGTGATTCTGGCTTTGTGTGAGGCTCTGCCTTTAGTACCTCTTCTGTCTATTTCGCAATCTACAGCTTTTCCAAATGCAGAAGCATACTCTGCTAGTGTAAGCTATGTAGTATCATACTCAGAGCTCTGCCTTCCCTAGTTGTGAGTATAGGTCAAGGAGAAAGCATTTATACTTCATGCGTTAAAGAAAATACCAGCATAGCATCAGTGGTGGGTTGGAGTGACCTGGGAAGGAGGGGATGGGGATGAAAGGGGAGGAGGAACTTAAGTTCTGTTTTTTTCCCCATTACACTGTGCGGTTCATGAAGTATCACCTGTCCAGTGCACTTGGGAGATCTTAATCAACTTGTAAGTGATGGGAAAGATCGTTTGTTCATTCAGCAGCCAGCCACAGACAGTATGGCTAAGCAGCAAACATGAAAGTAAGGACTTTCATAGTCTTAGGCTCAGGTGTTTAAGTTCAGGCAGTCCCCAGAGATAACAAGTCTGGGGAGATCTACTTTGAGAGAGCCCAACATGCTGCATTTCTGAGAAGGCACCAGAATCTGGTTTTGTTCTGCCTTTCCCTCCTTCCCTCCTGCGTGACTGATGGCAGGGAGGGAACAAGCAAGAAGTGGCTCACGCGGGCTGGTGCAGGGGTTTCCTGCCTGGGACACCAAACCCAGGGCGGTGACAACCTCCAACACCTCAGGGATATTTTTTCCTTTCCACATCAGCCCCAATGGAACTCTTTCACTCTTTTGGCCCTGCTGCAGAGCACTCGGCCCAACGGGCACTGCTCTGCTGGGGTTTGTGCCCGTTCCATTCACGCACTTGGGGCCAGTCTGGTGCTTCAGAGCTGCCCGGCGGCTCTGGGAGGAATCCCAAGCACGGCTGCGGATAAAAGCCCCGGCAGCAGCTCAGCAGCAAGCAGAGTGCCCAGGGCAGCCAGTGGGACCAGTCCAGGGAGCAGGGCTGCCGGCTGGAAGCGGTGTGGGTTTGGGGCTTGCCCAAGGCGCAGTTTGAGGGCAAGATGCCCCGGGAGTAGATGCTGTGTGAAAGAGCTTTCCAAGGAGAAGGTCGGGTGAGCAGAGAGCTTTCCAGATGTGACGACAAGAAGCAGAGCTGGGGGAGCAGGAGGAGCACCAGAGCCTGCTCCTTCCCACCTGACGTGGCAGACTTTGCAAGCACAACCTAGGGTGGATTTGACCTTTCCCTACTCTTTTTATGTAGAGAACTGGAGAGTTAGCCGAATCCTAAGCAGGCAGATTGTCCTAGGCAATGCTGAAGCTTGCAGCGTGCTCACAGTCGAAGAGGAGAAACGAGTGCTGTAGAGATTGCTGGCAGCCCTTGGGGGGACGGTGGCAGAGTACTCGGAGGAGGGATCTGAATTCTGGCAGGAAAATGCTGATTTTATGGAAATGACACAACTATTATTGCCCCCTTGACATCAGTGGGGGCCAGCATTTGAATGTAGGGCTTTACGGGTAGAGAAAGGTCATCCGTTTATATTAATTTCAGAGACATAGATTGGGATAGCTTGGTGGGAGAGAGGTTTTAATCTTAGCAAATCAGATGAAAAAAGAGGCAGGTGATAATTAGGGGGAAATGCTAAGGCAGAAGAGTCATCTTTTTTCAGATTTATCTCATTGCATCTGAAGTATTTTAAAAACTTCAAGGGGAACCGTATGCTTCATGTTAGTTGCCCTGTTGCGCTGGGTCTGGGAAATCAAGGCAAGCTGGCACGCTGTGTATGGAAATACAGTGTTGAGTGTCCCAAGCTGAGTACCAGGTGGGTCAAGGGACACATGGAGCAAGGCAGAACAACCAGCTCTGGGCACAATCCTGGGGCTGCCCTGAAGCAACGGGACATGCTTATTCCCAGCGCTCTCTGCTGCGTTTCAGGATTACATCTGGAACTGGCAGAAGTTTCTGGTTTATTAACATAAAATTGTATTAGGTCTAAATTGAAAAATGTGTTTAAGCGCTCCCATAACTGTACCACAGATTGTTTTTTTGTTTTTGTTTGTTTTTCCTGAAATCTTGAGAAAGCTATTAGAGGAGTAAATTTGGTTTTGCTGCTGACATTTTCTTGTTGTTAGGAAAAGAAGCTGAAGAGCAGTATTGGGAATGCAGATTTGTGTAAATTAAAATGTTAACAAATCTGACCTATTCAGCTGAAACTACTACGACCAAGATAAATTCCCTGGATACCAGTTATTTCTCCAGAAGCTTATTGACACATTTATCGGTGCCTATGACACTGTTATGTGAAGCTGTATTGAAACAGAACCAGGTTTTCAGTCTCCGCTGGACCCATCTACTTTGCTCCTGCCATGCAAAGGCGCCTCAAAGCAGGTGTGAAAATAACTGTCAAAGCTGTTCCGTATCTGAGAGACAGGCCCGTGTTCCAGATCCAGCAGCTGTCTGTCAGAGGGGAGAAAAGTCACTTCAGAGCTGCTGTTTCTAGCTCAGCATTTCTGTTGCATGCTCATTAAATGAGACTTCCCGATGCTCTCAGCATCTCCACTTACATATTGGTTCTTTACTGGTTTCTTACATTACCCTCAATTCATGAAATGTCCAAGAAACTGGGCAAAGCTTTCCAGCTTGTTTTGTGTCCTGAGAATTGTTTTGATTAACCTGCAAAAAACCTATTTTAAGACAAATTCATGTCATTTGCTGCGGTTTCTAAACCCTCATTTCCATAAACCAAGGAGGAAATTAAAAACTCAGCCTCTCAAATTGTGCTGGTCTCTCTAAATGTGTCTGACATTGAAGATAGCAAAATGAAAAGCCAAGGTATTAAAATATTGATGGCTTTAAAGTTATCTTACCTGGTTCCCATTAATCGGGATGTAAATATGGTTACAATGTTCTGTGTCCATTCACTCATTACGACTGCGCTTAATTGAATGGATCCCCAAGGAAGATAAAGATAATTGCACTGCACTTCATAAAAATTATTAAAGGAGGACGCTTTAGCAACAGCCTGATTTAAGCTCCCGGATGCCTAAGGGTGAGAAATGCCAAAGGTGGAACAAAGGAATGTCTGTCCCTTGAACTAATAGGGAAAATGATAGGGATTTAGAGTGTGCCAGAGGTTCAAAGGTGCATCCAGACAGCCAGGCTTAGATGAAAAGGTTAAAAGCAGATATTTGCTGTAATACAGGAAAACGTCAGGGAAATGTAGGAAGTCTGGAGCTGATTTAATGAAACTAGGAGGGAAAGAGCAAATAGAGGTGGGAGCACAAAATGTGTGGATTAATAGGGAAGGCTATGAATGCGTGAGATGGACAGGTTGTAACAAAGTTCAGGGGGTAGGAGGGGACCATGCTAGCTTATTTAATTTATGGCAGGCTGCTGCAGAAATGGGTGGAGCTACTAGGAGATGCTACCCAGCGGATAGCTTAATTCAGCCGTGCATCTGAATTCCAAATTTCATTGCTCTTGGGTTTTTTTCCACTAGGAAAAAAATAACAAGAGGTAAAAAAGGGTCAGCTGTCTCCAGCTGAGGCTTGGGAACAGGTGGAACATTCATATTTCTGTTTTCCTTTCTGAAAAGTAACATTTATCCGTATAGCCGTGCAAAAGGGACCAGATCTGTTCTACGTGTTAGCTCATTTTGTCCATGGCCGCTCACGCTGGCATCCCAGGCGGGGATGGAGCCCAGACTGCGGGTCTGATGCTGAGCTCCTGGTGCAGTAATTCAACCCCGTCAGCTCTTTGGATTTCTCTGGTGGCAGAATATCTGTCTCAGTAGCACAGTAAACCTGCGCTGGGGCTATAGTATAGGCAATATCATCCTCTGAAGAGCTTTCCCTAAATATTTTATGAACATGGACTTTGAGCAAGCAGGAGGAAAAAAAAAGAAATGAGAGGAAAGGAGCTGGTTGATCCCACACTCTGCTGGCAGGCCAATAAATGTTGAGACATCTCAAATGTCATCCAGGCTTATTTGAGATAATAAGTATTTCGGCTCTGCATTGCTTGTAGTGTAATGTGGCTAACTTCTTGAGATCTCCTTTCGGAAGGAGTCCCTTCCCGGCACATTTGTCTTGTGTTGAAGAAATGAGGAAAGTCAGGAGCTCAGAGTTGCTTCTTCCGAATTTCTATATGTTTGTGTTTTTTTAAAAAGTGATTGGAGCTCTGCTGCTGCAAATGCTTTTAAAAATACATGAAATCCGATTCTATGATTACTACACTTGGCTTTCCGAAAACGTGATGTTGCTAGTCTTTCTCAAGTGAGTGAAAGATAAAAGGGAGAGCCTGCCAACAACTGAGTGAGTAGCTTATTTTATTTATGAATGAAATGGCAGGATTTTTGTGGGGAAGAGGAAAAGTTCTTCTTATTGGCAGAGACAGTTGATTTCTTTTCCAACACTCTGATTTTGGTGCAACTAGACATTTCTGATAGAGCAGACATTTGAAATGTTATGTTAAAAAAAAAAAAAAACAACATACTGTGCACCTCCAAAAACTAAACGGGGATTGGTCTTCACCATCTGTAGTAACTATTTTGGGTGCATTTATCTCCAGGTCATTGCTGTAGCTTTTCAAAACCTCCTTGTTACTTCATTTCAGATGTTGGCCGGGAGTAAACAGGGCATTGCACTGGTGATAGGAATTAGTTCAGCCATGGAGACTGCTATAATTTATCCTTTGTGAAACAGTCCTGTAGATAGCAATTCACTAGTTTGAGATTACCCAAATGGTTTTAATCTAGGCCTGTCTCTTCCAGCCAGCCGATACTCTTAGTGTAGCCAGCAGGTCACAAAGGCTGAGCCTTGCTTTCTGAGCCAAGAAACTTTCCTCTGACAGGAGTGTCCAGCAGCTTTCAATCCTGTTTCCACCCCTAGAATATAACAAAAGGAATGTATTCTGTTGTAAATTATCATCACCTGTGTTAATTATTTCCCCTCACTGCATATCAATGCGGCGTTCTGCAAAACTGTGCTTCCTCCTCTGAGCGGGGCTGGAGAACATCTGCTGCAGCGTGAGGCTGGAGGACCCCGACACGATACAAGCGATACAGGAGTGAATCAGTCGTGTATATGTACTGACAAAATACAAAGAATGAGGGAAAGTGACATCAAAATGGCTTGACTGCATCCTAAGAGTTTCTGTTTCCCATTTTCGTCACTCAAATTAGCCATCCCCAAGGAGCAGTGAGGACTAATGCAAAATTGGTAAGAGGATGTCACCTGCTGACAGGCACAATCTAGCATGCACCGTGTTTGCTATTTGTATCTATTACAGGAGTTCTTTAAAGTGAGAGGGATTCTGGTTTTCATGTTCTCTCCATTATTTTTTCCGGAGAAGAGCTAAACCGAGGTTGTTAGATTCTGCTGAGCCACAAGTACCTTGCTTTTAAAGCTGAAGTTCCCGTATCACTGCATTAAAACGTGTGCAGAAAAATGCATCCACGGCTGAACTCGCAGGAGGAGAACGAGAGTGAGAGATTAGCAATTATTTTGCCAGTGAGGCACGTCCATTGCTATGAATTTGGACCACAAGTGCCTGTGTTTAGCTTCCAGGCTCGTGGGCTCCCAAAGTGCGTGGGATGACTGAGATGATAAAGGACTGTAATAAACAGGTAAGTGGCTTTTCCACTTCTCACAGCATTCAAATAATGATTGGAAGTCTTTGTGGAACGTGTCTTCAAGCCAGACATAAACTACCAGAGTCTTAACAGGGATAAACAGGTGAGATACTACAGCATCCTCTGTCCAGCAGGTCAGGCGGTGGTTTTACTTGTCCCTTCTAGCCTTGGCCTTCCTGCGTCCGACAGTTTGCCTTCGCTGGTGAGAGGCGATTTGCCCCAGCGCTGTCGCAGAGCGGGCACTGCCCTCGCTGTCTGCCAGGCTGCCTCGTGCCATCCCAGGGATTTGCCGAGCACAGAGTCACTCTGGGGAAGGAAAGCCACGCGATCAATGTCGTTTATCACTGAATACCATGTTATTCCTGACACCTTGGTAATTTTTCAGGCCCGTGTAACAAAAATGTAAATACTGAAGCTTTATGTATTAATATGCCTGAAATCATTACTTAAAGATAAAACTGGTTAAATTATTCAGTTACAAAATTATCCCATTTCCACAGCAGCATATCCTGTCAAAGGAAGAGCTGATTAGCCATAAGCTGAATTTAGGCAGTAGATTTATGCATGATTCTGGTTTCTCTTTCTACATTGTACATAGGACTGATTTGAGCTTGCTCCATCATTCCAGCATGCATTTCATTTTCTCATTACAGACAAGAATGACCTTTTTCAGCAAATTATGGTGAGGAGCACTACCACTCATCAGTGAAGAAGGTTCCTTTTATTAACCCCATTTAGTGCCTTTGGAAATGCATCATGCACCCAGTGGAGGGCCACTTGTAGTAATGTGAGATCCCAGAAGTTAGCAGATGGGGAGAGCTTGAATCTGCTCCGAGTGCTGCTGGTCCAGCACTGCTCAACAGATTCCTCAGTAGTCCTTGTTGCAGGATGGGAAAGACACGAGCGAAGCCTCGTCAGAGAACTAACACCATTTGTTTTAATTAAGGAAGGAATTATGGCAGTGGTTCTGAAGCCTTGCTGCGGTACCTGGAAAGTACATTTCTACCCTTTTGCTTTTCTCGAATAGCAGTAGCTGTGTGTCTTTCTGGTGGGTGTTTCCAGAATCATCTGTACCTTTTGGTTTTCTGCATGATTGCTTTAACTCACTAAAAATGAGTCTTTAGAGCTCATGTCTATGGAAAGGGGTTTTTTTTATTATTGTGCCTTTATAAAAACCTGATAGCTGGGTAGAATATTATAGCGGAAGGTCTCTGAGCCATGGGCCTTGGAAGACAACAGCACGAGTATGGGTTTCACTGAAAAAAAAGAAGAGTATTTGGAGATGATAGGAGAAACTTTTAAAGAACAAAAGAGCTTTCCAAATAAAGAAGCTGGCAAATACCTTGGAAACTGTGGGAGTCCAGTGAGCAGATAGGAAGACAGCCATGGTCATAGTATTTACTTCCCTAAAAAATTCACCAGCAAGATGATCAGGACACAAATGGGCTGGGGACCAAGTGGTTATACAAATTGTGATGGTCTGTTGGCACCGGCTGAATGTGAGCTTGTGTAAGCTCAGCCTAGCTGTGGTTTCGTCCGCACACATTCACTCATTATCCTCCCTGTGCTTAGACACTAATGGCCCTGTCAGCACTGGGGGGTTTAGGAAGTTAATAACATTGCAAGCAAAGAGAAACACTAATGAAGGAAGGAAGACAGTGCAACAAACACGTGTTTAATCATACTGCCTGGACAGGTAGAACACACTTTATGACCGCCTGTATTGCTAATCCTTGACCAATAGATGTGTGGCATTTAATCTTTGACACCTCTGCTTTCGGGGAAGGAGCACTTTGTACGCCCTGGGCCAGCATGGCAGAGCAGACCCTGTTTGGTTAAGCAAGCTGCTCAGTCTGATAGTTTCCATGAAACCTTATCACGATCTTCCCATTATTTCAGTCTATGCGACACAAACTCGTTGGGATTCAGAAAATCATGGTCAGTCTGTTGCCAGGATAAGCAGTTCTACCAGGTTTTTTAATACTAATTTTGAACTTGTCTTCAGTGATTCTTTTCATTGCTTTGGGCATTGCTGGGATGCCTTATTCACGACTGGGACACGCTGCGTCTGCTGTGCCACTCCTCTTGTCCTTTGGAGGAGGAGAGCAGCAGAGCTGTTTGTGAGGGATGAGGAGGGACCCATGATTTTGTGCCCATGCTGATCCTCTTGAGAAGTTGGCTTCACGTTTGCAGACCAGTTGCCAAGGAGGCATCGTCTTTCCTGATGAGGCTGACAGTCCCTGTGCTCCAGTGAAACATGGCTGGGAGAGGAGCTGATGGGGAGCCCACCCTGGCACCACAGCGCTTCTCTGCGATACATATTCATCTGCGATACACTGAGGGTGGTGAAACACTGGTACAGGTTGCCCAGAGAAGCTGTGACTGCCCCCTCCCTGGAATTGTTCAAGGCCAGGTTGGATGGAGCTCTGAGCAACCTGGTCTGGTGGAAGATGTCCCTGCTCATGGCAGGAGGGTTGGAAGCAGGTGATCTTTAAGGTCCCTTCCAACCCAAACCATTCTGTGATTCTGTGATTCATTCTGTATCTGACAAGGTGGTCTGCCACACACTGCTTGCATTTGTCTTGGCCTTGCTCCTGTCTGAGGGCGTTTCATTCCCCATCAAGTCATGTTTTTAGTAAAGAGCATCAGGTAGGGCAATGGTGCTGCTTAGTTGTTCTGTGAAGTTTTTCAGGTCGAGTCCTTGTGTGTTGTGTGTCCCTTCTGAAGACGTGCACAGAAGGATGCTCTAACCACAGAACAGAGAGAACCGGTGTAGAAAGGCACACCTACAGCTAGTTTGCATCTCCCGTGGAGCTGATTGCACCAAGAATGAGTCCTACCCTTTGGCTGAAGTTTAGAGTTTCCTACCTTTCAGACACTGCATATGGAGCTATTTACTGCCTGCCTGAGTAGCTGCCGATTTGTTTTTTAAATTCTTTTTTTCCATTTGACTTAGACTCTCTTTTATACACCTGGCTTCCTTGAAGTATTGCTAGCATTCAGATGCAATAGCCTCTGGAGGAGATTGTACTGATTCACATGTTAAACTGTAATGACTTCTTATTCTTACTTGGGCGAGCTATTGAAGAGATGTTACCAAATGGAAAAGCTACATGATTTGGGGTTGACCTACTCTCATAAAACAAACCTTTGAGTTTAATTGGATCTGATTATAGAGTCTGAGCAAGAACAGGACTAATACCCAACCCACTCAGTTCTCTTTTTTAAAATGCAGAAATCTTCAGAGCCTCTCCTATACGAAAATTCCACGTACGCTAATAGTCTATAGACCCTTTTTTTTCTTCACACACATTTTGGTATGTTCAGAGAGCTCTGGTACAGTCTGGTTGCAGTTGTTTCAAGTTGCTCGTGAAATCCCACCTCTGACTACAGTGGGTTGGTTTATACATTATTCAGTAGTAAAATCCCAGCTGAATAGCGGGGGGGGCCAGAAAGTTAAGTATTGGAGTAGAAAGCTCACCAGGTCCTTAACATAATCTCTCTGGTTCAGACCTGCATTTCTTTTTCCATTTGAGCTTGTCTTACAATGGAGAGGAGTGTATCATTCCAATTTTAGATAGAAGACTACCTGCTCAGCTCAGGCAGATTTAAAGTTTTTCTTCTGGTACATCACATACTTTCCAACAGCCCCTACCCCTCCCTAAAGGGATTATTGTCTAAATCTGCACCAGGTCAAGCAAAATAATTAAACACAAGCTGGTTCCACTAATTAACTTATCCACAGACCATTGTCTGTTATTAGCATTTTAAAGAGAGACTTTGTTAACTCTTTCTTCCCAGACCTAGTAGTGTTTTTTTAAGGACACAACCCATTCCTGTAAGCATCTTGGGCTACATTTCTTACTAAAATATTATCATCGACACATATGCCAGAGCATGAGTGAGTTTACAGGATGTTTCAGTCTGCGGCAGCTATGTTTCTTAACAGAGCATAAGAAGGCAGCAGCTTAAATGCAAAGGAACAGATCTGTCAGAAGACCAGATAGAGAGTTTTGTATTCTGAAAGTATTGTTCAAATGGAAAGTCATCCGTGTAAACAATGGAGAGACTACTGTGTGTTTGTGAAATATAATTTAAATGGTGATATATCTCGTGTCTCATTGGGCATCTCACCAGAGCTTTGGAACCATGTCAGGATCATGGAGTATGGAATAGCTGGGGATGTAACACTTCCAAAAAGACAGAAATGCGTGCACAGGGACAAAAATGTGGGAGTTTGCTGTTCTGCACCACGAATACTGTCTCAATTCCCTGAGTTCTGCACTAATTAGTATCCCAAAAGGTGGCAGAAGGTGGCTTTTTGAAGGGGACAACTGTTCTTGTTAAGACACTTCAAAGCATTGCTAGACTGGCTATAAATAACCACAGCGTCAGGTCCCGCAGTGTGGGGCAGTCTCCGCTCGCTGCGGGGTGAGAGGGGGTCTCTTGGGGAAGGCGGGCAAGGCGTCCCGTGCAGGCGGGAAGGAGCTGTCTGGTGCTTCTCCCGGAGTCGCACGTTCAGGCATCCGGGAGCTTGCAGCAGCGGAGCAGTGAGGCGGTTGGTTCTTTTGCCATGGTAACCTCACCGCTTTTTCTCCTCATTTTTAGCCTAAATATTTTCCTTTTGTTGTTGTTGTGTTATTCCAATTTTCAAAAATTGTGGGGATTTTGTGTAAGAAATCCTCATTAAGTAGAGTATGTGTCAGTACAATGAAGTTTTATTTGAGCTATTCATTTTTTGCACTTAAAATGCTTTCTGTTCCAGTTGCCTTTCTAGAAAAATAAATGTAGTTTTCAGTTAAAGTAAACAGGTCACATACTGAGTAACCTCAAATCTGATGGCTAAAATTTAGAAGGGGAACTAATTGGATAAAAATGCGGTGACTCATACTGTCCAGACATTCAATAAGCTGGCCTTTCCAGCCTTAATTTATGCAGCTCTCTGAAAAATGAATACATTGCAGTTTCACATTCACATCAACATGGAATTCATCTTAGTTTATAAGGAAGAATCTTCTTTTAATGGTTAAAGGTTTGGGTAGATGCTCAAACAGGGGTGAACCAGCCAGGAGGATTTCTGTTGCCTGAGGATGGGAAGCAGGGTTGGTAAGCCAACAGCAGGTGACTCTTGCAAAATTGGTAGAGCTTTTCTGGTAGATATCTGCTTTTCTAAAGGGAGGGTCTGATACTACCCAAGCAAGCATATGCCAAATAAAATGCCTGCTTGGGAAGCATTGTTTTCACCTTTTGAAGGTGAATTTCAAAGAGATAAGAGCAGCATCCTTTTCTCTCTCACTCTGTGTAAACCCTGCAGTTTGCTTGCAGCAGAATGGAGCTGGCCCAGCCATAGAGATCTGCAGCATCTGAAATATCTTACAATGTAGTGTATGTGTTTTGCTCACAGGGGAGCTCGTACTGAGATGAAATGAAGTAGTAGATGAGAGGATACTCCACGCATTATTCATTCTGGAATTGGTTTGTTTTGGAGATGTGTATGTTTCTGCAATTATTTTAGCCATTAAACTTCAGCCCTGAAAATCCTTTCATCTTGGCTGATTCCATCTTTTTGTGGCCATAGCAATGCAGAGGAGTGTGATGGGAAATGGTGTTATTAGATTTGTAAATTACGTGCATTTTTTCCCCCCTTGATGTCTGATATCAGAAGACATGATGTTTGACAGAAAAGGTAATGAACACTATTTGCTTGTGAATCAGCAGCTAGATGTGGTTTGAATGAATGCATATTTGAGCATAAAGAGAAAATCTGAAAGGGTTACCAGCGCTCCTCACTATCAGAAAATCTGCCCTGCATACGAGAAGCGGAGGCAGCTTCCATCAGCGTGTGCTGGAGAGGCACTGAGCGACTGCGTGGCTTTGACATACTGCACGTTGACAAAGCAATCACTGCCCGGACTGTGGTGCGTATAGACGTATCTAAACTGACTTTCCACGAGCAAGCTTCACTAGTAAAAATAAATAAAATATAAATAATAAAATGTAATAGCTTGAAGACCAGGGAAATCTGCAGGACATTGGATGGGTCTTTGGGTGGGTGGCTCGCCTGCAGCTCCGTTGGCCATGGCGGCATTTCTGTGAACCCACAAGCGAAGGAGCTGGAGAATCTCTCAGCTTATATCCATGAGTAAAAATTGAAGCATCGGCAATTATTTATGTAGATGATCCTGATGAGGCAGGAAAGGTCCCATAAGAGTTTCCCACCCCCAGATTAGGACAAAATAATGAATTTTTAAAATTGGAATTACCAATCAGAAAAAATCCTGGAGAGAATCAACGTGTTTATTTTAATAGTTGCAAAAATGTCACATTGATATTGGTCTTCTAAAGTGACGTTTGACATTTTAAAAGATCAATTTTTGTCAAAGTTATCTCAAACCATCAAAATCTTTTTAAAAGGGACCATTTTGCAATGTAAAAATAAATTCCAAGTGAGGGAGAGGTTTCACTCTCAACATCTGCTGATGACAAACCCCTTGTCATATAATGTTCTCCACCAGTTTTCATCCTGAGGCCCCTTCAGCTCTCTGTATGGTCTCTGCCACTACTGTTATCCTACCATATCAAAATGAGTATTTAGGGATCTTCTTCTGAAAGCTAATTCCACTGTTCACAGTACGAGCCTGTTAATGTAACTCAGAGTGACCATTCCCTGCAGTATTAGCGTCTTCAAAGGGTGACTGACGGATTTGAGGAATGGATTTTGCATTATTGTGCTGACCCCAGATGCTGTACCAGGGCAGGCTTAGAGAGGAGCACAGGCGCGATGCTTTTCTTCCAACGTCCGTAGGAATAAGGTAGGCTAAATTACATACTTAATAACCAGATGTGCAGGGGAGCATTCAGGGAAAATGCATCAAAACATCATGCAAAAATTCATTTAAAGTTACATAAATTATTGTTTGCGTTTTCACATGCAGTTATTTTCAAGTCTAACCAGCTGTATCTGTTTGGAGTGGCCCTAAATAAATACATCATTACATAAACACAGAATTTGTTTGGGGGTTTTTTCCAGTGAGGTCCAGGCCCTGTTTGCTTTGCAGTATTGCACAGACTGTGAGAAGGAGGTGTCTGAATTTCAATGGGACATTTTGACACAGAAAATCGCATTCTTAGTGTGTTTGGTGTTTCTAAATCCTATGGTGACAGCTACCTTAAAAGAAGACACAGTAAATAATATGGTGCATTTTTTGTTGGAGAAATTTGCGTGTAAGTGGAAAGTCCAAGCGGGTGATTACATTTCATTTAGCATTTTTCACCTCCTCTCGGTACAGCAAGCCAACGTCTGGAGCATGCTGATGCGCTGTAGAGGCGTTTTGCTGACAGGCTTCCCAGCAGCATATTGGGTCGCTGCTGCTTCGGAAAGCCGGATGATTGCTATTCAAGGAGAGCGCTATGTCATGATCTGCCGTGATAACGCCGCAAGCCCGCCGCCAGTGCATTATCATCTCACAGGATTCAATTACCTGATAAACGGTGACGCTCTCCATAGCCGTGCATTGGTTATATGCCGCTGCCAGTCCAGTCCGCAAAGTTCATCGTGGCGTTCAGAAGTCCTTAAGTACCACTGAAGTGTTCTCTAGCGGGTCCCTGGCTTTTATAAATGAAAAAATAAACGAAGTGACTCAAGGCACAGAGACTCATCTGTGCTTTCTCTGTTCCAAAGCAGAATAAAACATGAAAGAATAATCTGAAAGACATGATGGTTTTTATTGAAGAAATAATCACAGAGTCACTTATCAGAATCAGGGAACCTGCTTTATCCTTTGTTGTATTATAAATAAGAATCGTATTTGTTCTTGGGAAACAAGCCTGAAGTACGCTGCAACACGTTATTGTGAGTGACGCGCGGGGAGCGAGTGCAGAAATACTGCCTGTCTGTTCCATAGGTGATGTTGTTTCCTAGGTTTCTCTTCTTTCCTTACCAGGAACGAGTTGTTTTATCATTTCGGCGGTGCGGTCTGACCATTTATCGGATCACTCGTTGCTGGGTCTGGAGTTGAAGCGGGCTGAAGGGAGGATGCCAACTGTGGGTGGGGAGCGTGGTGCTGGGGAGGAGGCAGGGGCTGGGGTCCCCAGCCATGCCGAGGTGGGCTCTCCTGTGGGGGGGGAGAGCACCGTTGACCAGGCCAGCCCAGAACGATAGGGAGGAAGGGAGGAGAAGGGAGAAACATTCGTGCTACAGTCTTCGGCCTCTCCAGGAGTGGGGAGATACAGGGGAGGATGAGAGTGGGGATAAAACAGAAAGGGGAGGAAGAGACCTTTGCAGGCATGGAAGATTAAGGAGGTCGGCACAAAGGGGTTGGTAGCAGAGCCTAATCAGGCTTAGGAGCATCTGCTCGCCGAAACTAGCCTAGCACTTACTGTCTCTGATGCCTGGACATAAGCAGCCTTGAAAATCATCAAATTTGGTTAATAAATGAATGGTGCTGGTAGTGTAGGATGTTTTACATTGAAGGAAGAAAATTGAGATCGCACATAAAGTGTGAATACTCGCAGTTGTTTATAGAGTGAGGTGAAGTGACAAGGAGGCATAGCAAGGATGTTGCAGCTGAAGGAAGAGGTTGAAGCTCTATCTTCTGTACATCACAAGAAGAGTTTCTGTAGTTACTATTTTCTATCCTTTTTCCACTCTTGATGTGAACTCTGGCAAAGGTTATAAGCTCTGGATTCAAAGGGATTTAGAAAATGCCTTTCTAGATGGAAGAACCCGCGTAGTTCAGCATCCTCTCATGATACAGGCATCTGTCAGAGCTTCAGGCATGAGATCTTGGAGCTGTGTGTTTGGTGGTTATGTCTCGCACTAGGTGATTAGATGTAAAATTACACAGTATCATCCTAGCTTGGAACATAAAACCACTTCCATGCTCTGTCTTGACTGTTCATACGTTTCTTGGCAGAAGCTGTTGCAGACACCAGCTTTCAATCCTTTCAAATTAAATGTCAGTTGACGGCGGAGTCATCGGCAGCACGAGCGTCCTGCTCATTTTGCTTCCCCCGGCGCTGGAGAGCAGCTCTGCACCTCCTGAGCTTGCTGATGAGCAGCTCATCTGGGAGCAGTTTCGAAGGAGGTCTTTGACTTTCTTTGGCTTCCCCGAGGAATTCATAATTATTTCCTCCTTTATCATAGAGTGCAGCTGGAGGCTTCAGCTCCATTAGAATTGCCCTGGTAATTTCACAGTGTGAAATTTACAGCAAACAAGGGACATTAACGTTAAATAAATTTATGCAACAGCAACCCTCACCCAAGTCATTAAAAGTGTGTGCAATTTTTAATGGATGCTTCAGCATGGCATTTGATAAGTTTGTTCATTTCTTTTCCCAGTCTGTGAAGTATACCTACACACACATAATTTTTTTCTGCCAGAGGTATTGGTAAAAGCTGGCTGTGGCCTCGAATGTCACCTCCTTGTGAACACTGTACACATGGCTATAATCCCAGCCGCCATGGAGTGAGGAGAGGCTGTCACTGAAGAGTGGATTTGTGCGTGTGTGTGCGAGTGTGGGTCTGCGTGCGACTCAATCCAATTGAACTATGTAGTGATTCTGAATTATGTCTATTTGAAAAGACAGGATATCATAAAGACTGCTAATATGGTGGAAAATTATATTAAGCTGAGACAAGACAAAGTTGATTATGTGCTAGACTAGTGCAGATGTGCCTGGCGCTAGTCGTTTATGCATATTGATTGATCTTAAATATAGCAGAGGATGGGAGTGGTGTTTGTATGGTTATTGATTTTGTTTCAACTCCTTGGGCTGTCATCATAAGCTTTCAGATCCAACTATCCTGACGGATGCAACTCCTGATCAGAAAGCTTGATAAGAAAGCAGGCGTGAGGCTGACGTCCTAGCCAAGGAAAACATGCCACTTATGTCCTTTTAGAAGCAGAGCGTTGCACTTACTTCATGCAGATACTCAGAAAGATGCCAGCTCTTTGTATCTCAGTGGAGTCTGAGCGTAAAATTCATTGGGAGGCTGCAGCTGGGCTTCAGCAGGCTTTGGGTTTCAGCTGGCTTGGGGTTGACTTGAGACTTGATCTGGGCTGTGCTCACGTGAGTCAGTTTGCTGCGTGATCTGCTTTTCTTCAGTTTGCTAAAAGGAAGATATCTGGGTTCTTAATTGATTAATTGTGGCTTTTACAAACCAGCATGAGCAGAACTGTTGTTTCTCCACCTCTCCCACGTTCCGAGCAGTGAAGCTGCAAACAGGAGGTTTTCAGTACAGTTCTTTGGTTGTTCTCTCATTCCTCGTGAGTCGTTCTGCAGAAGGTCTTCTTCAGTGCGGCCGTCCTTAGGACCACTGACCTCTGCCACCAGGAAGCCCGGCTTCCGAGGGCTCTGTAAGTCTGCTGGCGTTATTTGCATGGAGCTTGAAATGCGATGGGGGAGACAAATCAGATGCTGGTTTCCTAATAAACAAAGTATTTAGGAGTAGGGAGTATTAGACCTTAAGCAGCCAATAAAATGGATTTGTGGCTGTTTGCCCTGGGAACTTCCTAATACCGCAATCCCGAGAGTTTATAGATATGTATGGCCATCTCCACCTACCTTGACTCCACCCTGAGCTCCGTGCAGGTGAAGTCTGCTGACACAGATCAGTTTTTGTGATGATGGTTTAGTTCTGAAACGGAAATTTGTAAGCATGTTGAATTGAGTGCGTATCACTTTGATTTATGTTTGAGCTGAGGTAAAAGAACTCTACTTGTGATTATAGACATCAAAGGCAATATATTGAAATTCAGTTATTATAACATACACATCGTTTATCAAATCCCTACCCAATAATGCCAGCATTTGCTGCACAGAAAATACAGCTTGATGGATTGCCCGCTTCTCACCATCTTTCTGAAGGCCAAGGAAGGCAAACACAGAATTATTTCAGAAATGTCAGGCTCAGGCTCTTTCAGCCTGGGGAGAGGGACTGAAACCAAAAACCACAGGGCAGTCAGCAAAATACATAGGCAGGGAGAGAATTTCGGGGAGCTTACGGTTCTCAAAGGAAAAGAGTTTCTTTGTTTCCTGCTCTCATCGGGAGCGGGAGCGACCCGCTGACTACCGGCAGAGCATGTATCACCTTTTGCAGAATTTGGCCTGTTTTAGCGCCTGCTCCTGAGATGCTGCTGATCTAAAAAAAGCGCATTTTTACATCGAAAGCAGCAGTGATCTGGACTTGCATCCATAACAGCCAGTTCTGCCTGGGATCTAAAAAAAACGGCTTTGAAATATGAATTTCAAAGTAAAACCAGCAAAAAATAAATAGCAGAAACTACTTTTCTTTCTTGCTGAGCTTCTATTCAGTCCGTGCTTCCTGTTTTGACAGTGTGAGTTATACTTGGGCAGGAAAGAAAGGAAGCCCACAAACATAATTGCAACCATGTCTAATTAGGCAGAGCTATGTAAATTTAGCGTTTCTACATGATTATAAATGTCAGGAGAGCCTTAGATAAGACATGAGAGTTTTGAGTATCTCTTGTGTACCTAGTCTAAAATGTCCTTATTGCTAATCCTATTCATCTGGAGCTGCTTCCTAATTAGAATATTTATGGGCTAATAAGGAGGTGCACCAGACACTCCAGTTCTGTTCCAAAGGTGAGAGTAGGGATTCATTAGACTCAGCGTCTCTGTTTTGATTGCTGTACAATGTAATTAACATTGTGCTAGACAATCATTTTAGATTTACCTTAACAACAAATATTTAAGAAGATTCCTGTTGTCATTCTCTCTTTGAGCCTAGGTCTGCCGAAGCCAAGAGCTGTTACATCATCAGCTTTGGGAGATTTTGAGGTTCCCGGATGTTTTTTTCCTGTTTTATTTTGCAAACTGTTTTGACCTCTGTTTGTCAGTTACTGATGTTTCTGAGTTTTGCCCGTACTAGCTAAAAATGAATCTCTTTTGCATATTTTATGAATTTTCTATCACTAAGACCTATTTTACAGGAAATGCTTATTTTGGTTTTTTTTCTCCAGATTTTTCAGTTGCATGTCTATATCCAGTGACCCAGTACAAAAAAGAATTTTTAATGTCAGAGATAGTTTAGCTGGGTTTAAGTTCTAGTGCCACGAAAGCATAGTTACAGGCTGATGTTCAGTGCCCACATCCAGACTGAGAAAGTACCAGGGCAGCCCCATGAATTTTACCCCACCGGGTTGTAGACCTTCATGACCACCACTCTGTGAGGATCTGGATGCTTCCCTGATGGGATCTAATTGTCCCCGCTTTTCCCCCTTGAGGGAAAGTCCAGTCCTTGCCCACCCTTCCAGCCCAAGAGCTGGGTTGCAGAAGTCTTCTTCCAGCCTTCTTCCAACTGCATCCTCTCTGGCTTTGGCAAGACATTGCTTACTTCTCGCTGCCAAAGCTCCCATTCCAAAGGACCCCTGAGCACAGCCTATGGAGAGATGCTTTTCTTCTGAAGTCCAGGAGGAAGCTGTGAGGACTGCCGACTCCAAACCCCTGCGGCTGGTGCTGCTCAGGCTGGGCAAGCTGGGGTGCAGTTTCCCCAGCCTCCAAGGTGTCTCCTGTTGGATTTTAGAAAAGACCAAGGCGCAGAGTCTTCTCCCTCTCCCCTTTAAGCCCTACTTGCATCTGCAAACCATGTCAGAGTTCTGCAAAGCGGTATCCATAAGAAATACAAATGCTAAATTGTTCTCAATTTTTTGCCAGTGCTCTGGCCAGTCTCAAAATCAACTCCTTTTCACCACGGGTAAGCCGCTCGGAGCAAAGCCTGGGGGTCTTGATCTCCTCTCTTTGTTTTCCTTAACATACAGGAAAATGGACTCATCGTCTGAGAAAACAATGTTCTGTGACTTTAATGGTGTTATCAGAAAAGTTAAGATGGCAAGTCACGTTACTTCAAGTCTTCTCTGTATAAATTACAGTTAGGAATGATAATCTCATAGATAATGATAAATATAGCATCATTCTACTGCTGATGGAAATCATTATCAGCCATTATCAACTTTAATTAATATATTCACATTATTCAAATCCAGGTAGAAAATGTTCTTTGGCATCACGTCTGGAGTAATATGGTTCATGGCTTTTGTGCTGCTGGAAAAGCAGCTGCAACAGGGGAGCAACTCTGGGGAAACACTTTGTTTAGACTCAAGGTCCAGCAAATTATGTGTCCTGTAGAGCTCACCCATTTTCCACGCCTGTGTAGAAGGGCTGGAGGATCTTGTGTTCCCAGGGGATATTTCTCTCCTTGGTGCACGGCTGCCGCACCAGAAGAGCTTTGCTGTTGTTGGTGGCATCTCAGTTGTCTCCGTAGCAACCAGGGTAATGCTGGGGAATACGCAATTGAAGATGCTAGGAATGAGCACTGGCAGCAAATGTTCTTTGCTGTGAAAAATGATTGAAAACAAACAGAAAATAAGGGCTAAATAAACCTCTACTAGTTTTAAATGGAATGCTTCTTGAAAATTTCCATTAGACCTTAGCAGCTCTTTAAATAAATAACCAGTATGTCCTCTTCCATCTGAGGATTTCCATCTGTTGAATTTGTTTGCTTTTTTCCCTTTTATAAAAATATCAAGGCCAGATTCTGCCACGTGCTGTACACGCAGCCCCAGGGCACAGCACTGGGCATGTGGGCTTCAACGTCCCCTTCCACTTGGAAAAAAATCTGAACAATAACATCAGGCAAGTGTGCAGACCCTCCCAAACCCTGCCTGCTGCTCCAGAAGCAAAGCCGTAAATCCCTGAATCCACACCTGCCGTGTGCGCCGGGAGCGTGGCCGGGGGCCTGGTTAGCCACCGCGGCTTTCCAGGAGAGAGAGGAATGCTCCCTGTAACCCGCTGTGCCAAACCTGGCCCCCGCGCCGCTGAGGACAGCGGGCTCCGGTTTGTGTACGCAATAAAGCGGATGAGAAAACTGCCTGAGGAGATGCTCCGGCATCCTCTCTCGCCCCGTTGTGCCCGCTGCAGCCTGCTCGCAGCGTGCCAGCCCCCCGGCGTGGGCTCATGCCGACTCTCTGCAGGTGACGCAGCGCTACCTGGGTGATTCGCCCTCCCTCAGATGCGCAGCTTCCAGGGTTTAGACTGGAGCAAGGTGCCAGCCCAAGACGGTCTGTCCTGTTACGGATGGAACAGTGGAAATGGGATCTCTATGATGTGCCTTGTGTTTTCCACTTCTGCCCCTTCAAAGTGACAGGGCTGACTGTATGTGGGGCAAGGTCTGTCCTCTAAATCAATGACTTCATGGGCTAATGATTTAGTTAGAGACCTTAAAGGCTCAAAGTAAGGACCTGTTACAGCTGGTTTGAGTTAGCACTTTGTTTCTGCTGTCAGATAATACGTTTCTAAACCTGGACTGTTCTGACATTTGCTGCAAGAAAAGAGAAATGAAAAATCCATACAGCTCCCATTAACCGCGAGTGAGGTAAACACCGCAGTTAGTGGGATGAGATAAAACCTTTTCACCTCTGGGACACAAATGTGAGTGCAACTTATGATAAAATTAAATGTATTTCATGATCTCACCTTGTTCCCCACAGGGAGTTAATCCATCTCACAAAAATCTTGACGCATACTTACCACAGCCTCCAGTTTCTTCTTAGGAGAGACCAAGGACCAGAGTCCTAAATCCCTTCATGTTCTGCCTGAAGAGGATGGTCCCACCAGGTCCACATGGACCCCGGTCTTCCAGCCTTGCTTCTTGCTTGCGGTGTGGTACATCAGCTTCTAGGCCTTCTGCTTGCACAGCACAGTTGTGTCTCAGAAGTGGAGGAAATAAAGCAGCTCATGTATAACATTTACTTGGTGTAAGATTGTACACCACCTCCAGAACCTGAGGTGAGAAGCGCCATAGAAGTTGAACAATGTATGCTGCTGTAGGAGTAGGAGAAATACTTACTTTCTTTTCCAAAAGTACAGGTCTCACCAGTGTTTAGGAGAGCATTAAACTTAAAATCTCGTCACCCCTTTTAAATCTGCTACAGGGGTAAGAGGTTAAACTGGATTCTGAAAAAAATGCTGGTGCAGCGTTGAGGATCTTTCCCTTGTGTCGTACAGGGAGCTGAGATTATAGAGCACAGGGCCACGGACAGCTGAGATGGTTTCATCTGATTTCAACATCATGACCAAAGCAAAAATACTGTTTTGAGGAATTCTGCATACCAGATTATACCCTTTCTTTTCTAATTGTCAGACAGTATCAGTGCTAGAATAAGGACTATCGTTTGCAACTAGCATAGCCCAAACATTACAGCTAGCACATGGTGGCCTGAGGTGGGAGAAGATACCCCGGGCTCACTGCGGGTGAAAAAAGGACTCAGCAAAAGGACTTTCTTGCACATAGAAATCAGTCTCAGCTGAGGGTGGGGGGAAAGGAGGTAACGTCACCAGAATGGATTTGATCAGTACAGCTTTACTTCTGTGCATAGGGAAGGCTTAGAACTGTATCCGGTATCTCGAACTGGACTCCCCAAACTGATGAATGCCCCTGAAAAAATAATCTGAATTCCTCTGCCTGTTCCCCATTTGAGAAATGGGGATAATTCCCAGCTCACAGAAGTTTAATGAGTGTGACTTCGTCAATATTTATGTCTACAAAGAAAATAAAATATGCCGGCATTATTTATAGCATTTCAGTAAGCTCGTCAGAGCAGCATCATACATGATCAGGTCACGGGTTAACAAGGATTAACAATCTTGGCAGAGTTATGCTGTGCAATTTTTCATTTCAGTCTGTTACTTTTGAGTATTTTATAATATAGGCTACTAAATTCAGGGTCATTTTGCTTCTCATATGAAATTCAGCTCTTCCATATGTAGGTGTTTTTTAAGAGGAAGTGCAGCCAGAATTGGAGAGAACTGAAATGCTGAAGCTTCCTCCTGCAGCTAATAGCCAAGAAACTGCTACATTCCTCCAATCTTATAACTACAAGAATTACATTTCATCACATAAAGATGGTTGGCAAGTTCCTCTTTCATACATTGTGGCAATGTGAAGTTAATTCCGTATTACAAGAACCTGGGAAGTTGTCAAGGAGGTCTCTACGGTGTTGACTCCTCTATAAAATTTCTGCTGCAAAGATGGAACCTGCTCCTGGTCAGTGAAAGGCCTTTGATGCTTGCAAAGATCCTGTGCATTCCTTAGATGACAAAAAGCATAGAAATTAAATGCTGCTTGATTAAGGCCCTGATTTGAGAAAATTAATTTCTACCTTCACTTGCTGAGATGGCTTGTGCCTGCTGCTCCATCCTCATTTTACGTGCAGCTGCAAGAAAGGGCTCAAGTCACCCTGCCAAAGGTCTCCCTGTACAGCTAGGACTTCTTAGGATATTCAGAAATCCTTCCTGGTCCACTCCCACCTCTTTCAAATTAGTAAACACAGCCTTTAATTTTCACACTGTGTATATCAATACATTTCTTCTGGAGTACTTTGTAAAACACTATTCTGACCAGACCTTCTCCTCCTGCCGTTGACGTTGAGCAGTTTGTTTCCTGGATGATGATGAGTGCTCTCTTTGTAGTCTCACCTGGACGTGCAGTGACTCTGCTAACAGAGATCTGATTAAGGCTGACAGGCCCAATACGGGAAAGAAAACGTCCCTGCTCATCACAGCGAATTCTCGCAGTGGCTCTCTGCCAGCCCGGCTTCTCAGTCATTTAGTTTATCAGCAGTTTTTCAGTTTATCGTGAAGCCGTTTGTTCCTGTTCCTTGCTTCCCCAGTTTTATCTCTTGTCTGAAACCTTCTGAGAAGGCAGGATATTGAGTTGTACAGGTCTTCACTCCACAAAGCAGAAAACACACACCCTGCAAGGTGGTGAAGTCCCGCTGAAGCTGGATGCCCGTCAAGCTGGTATCGTGTCCTTCAAATGGTGCCTGCAAAGCATCTGAGTCACCAGAGGTTGGACTTCAGACCTCGCTGCAGTATTTCTCTGCTGAGTCTTCAGGCACAATTGAACCCAAAAGGTGCAGGCATTGTCACCAAAACTAAGTTTGCCCAATTTTCCTGCAGCCACTTTCTGTTGCAAACCTGTGATTGCTCAGTATAGCGATCAATATTTTCCTGGGATCTCTCTGTTTCTCATTCCCCAAATATTGTACCCTAGAGAGCAGTGAGTGCTGAGAACATCAGCAAGCTCCATGGGAAGCTCTGTGCTATTAAGACCGCTCTTTGCGAAAATGTCTTTATTTTGGTAGCCTTCTTTTTGTAAGAATACACATAATAATCCATTCATGACTTCACTCAAACCCATTAATACAATCTTTAATAAAAAAAATCTTTCTTTTATATTTATCTAATATATCTATGTATAAACATTAGGATCATTAACTTCTAAAAAACAGCTGAGATGCCTCCTTCCACGAAGTATAGAATTTTATCCTCCGTTAATCCTACATCTTGTTCAGTGAGTGATTTGTACCATCCAAGTGTTGTAGCTGTGTTGCATATTGGTAAGTTATCACAACCTTTATTCCCGGACTTTGCTCTGGACTTGCGTGTTTTTTCCATCAGATTCAGTCTGAATTATATCCCTCCTTCTACACCAAGACATGGTACAACAATCAAGTGTTGAATCAACTGCATATTTTTATTTCTTGTGTGTTACATCTTTGGTGTTATTAATATCTATAAAATGAGTAACATCAAATCTTGTTGTTACTCAAATACCTTTGATAATGTCCTGCGTCAGAATTTCCAGCTGGCTTGAAGTCCTTCCCTCATGGGATAAGCTTTTGGCTACTTTCTGGGTAGTGATGCGTACAAGGCATAGTACCCATGACGGCTTTTAAACTGGGGGTCTTCCAGCTGAGTCTACATTGACTTAACCCACCTGGTTGATCGTGTCTGGAGTACTTGTCTGCAGCATCTGGAAGAGCGTAGCCTTCTTAAAAGGCAGGGAACCAAAGCCCTTTGCAGGCAGAGCTGGTTTTGACAGAAGACCCCATTAGTATTTCCGACTTCACAACCAAACCGAGTTTCTTTTCCAGTAGCCATCAATCACATTCTCTCTCAGCAAATCGACACAACGTGACCCTACCCATACTGGGTAAAGCAGCTCTTAAGGGAAATACAACAGGGAGCATCTCGCGTTAATCTCTTCTCGGTTATTTGACTGTTTTTCACTAACCTTTCATTCTGCCAAATTTAATTAAATCAGCTGCTTTTCTGACTATAACCTGTTCCTTCACTGTTGGGATGTTCCGTTCAATTCATAATGGTGAAGGCATGTGTGATATGCAGCTAGCAAGGACTTAGCCAAGGTATTTTCTTAAAGCAATTCTCAGCAATGAAGAACGAATCACACCAAATTAGTTTATTTTATCCAGACCATACAGAATCAACACAGTACAGATTCCCAAGACTTGTGTTGTGCTCCTGACTGCCATTAATTTTAAAATCCAGGATCTCTGTGTTGTACACACCATCCATATACATATATGATTAGAGGAAATAGTTTGAATATATTATGTTGACTGTATTACACTGATGTTATTTTTTTTAATTGCTGCATTGATAGGATTTAGAAAACTTCATGCTCCTGAAAATAAAAAAGTGTGACTATAGCAGCGGTGTCATGAACTTGGAATTTCAAGCCTGTCTGCAAAAATGAGACCAAGTATAAATTATGAGCAATATTATGAATATTTATTCACCTGCACTGATCTCCTTGATGATCTTTTTCAAGCTTCCACTCAGACAGAGCCTAAAGAAGGAGGCAGCTTTACCTGAATTGTGAAAGGTTTTTCTTCCTCTTTTTAATCAAGCAAGATACACCAGAAAACAAATCAGGCTGATAAAAACAGAAGTCAGACTTACAAGAAAAACAGCTGTAACAGCTAAATGGCTTAGAGCAGAGAAAGTAGGAAAACAGCATGTGGGGCTAATGATGGGTGGTTTTCAGGTTTCAGAATACATTAAGGCATTCTCGCTGTTTATTAAATTGCTCTGGCAGCATTTGACAGCAAAGATTTTGTGGATTAGAAGAGTGCAATGGACATAACTAGGATATTTTTTTTTTCCTGAAGCCTGGCCGTTGGATAACCACCAAGAAGTTACACATTACAGGAAGAATTTGGTTTGCGCAAGTCCAAAGAAGGTCATTTTTTATTTTCAAAAATGTTTCCCAGCTTGTTGTTTACTCTCCCTGCTCTGTGGTCTGCCTGGGGTATTTGGATTTTTTCCGTCTCTCAGCACGCACTCCTTTTGTCAGGAAGCTGGAAGCAGCATCCATTTAACGCTGGCAGATTTACCAAAGGGCGGCTCTCAGCAGCGACGGTTGCTGTGTGACCACCCAGACGTTGAACTATCGCTCGTCTCTTCCAGTCCGAGAAAAGCCAAATGTAATTTCATGGTTTTACAAAAATTGCCTCAGCCAAAAGTGGGAAGGCGTGTTCCTCAGGTCTCCTTTTAAGTGCTTTATGGGATGACCTGGCATCTCTGGGGCATAAAACCTGCAAAATATCGACGGGCATTGAAAGCAGCGGCCGCTGGCTCTCAGTTGCTTCTGGTTTCTGCTGAGATGCAGAAGGATGCTGAGTTCTACGCCGGTACCGAGGGCAGCTGCCACCGGAGGGAAGGGTGCTGGAGATGGGTACTTCTGCAGCCCTCCTCGTCGGAGTGGCTGAGTGCTTCAGCAGACTAATGGATTTTTATTCTCACGATATCACTGTGAGATAAGAAAGTGTTTTCATTTCATTTTGAAGCGTTATTTTCAATATCTTTGAGGCACGGAAAAATTAAATGACCTACTAAAGGTCACACTGGGAGTGTTTGGGAAAATGCAAAAGAAATGCAGGTCTTCCAAGCTGCAGCCTGCAGCCTTAATCACAACCCTACTCTGTGTTGGCAGCGGCTCAGTGACTGTAGTTAGAATCAAAATACATTGTCCCAGATATTCATCATATCTGTTTTTTTAAATGAAATTTATTTGTAGCACATACCAGCTCACTGTCACCCTATCAGTGGTGACGATCAGAAGCATGTAATTCATTTTCCTTATTTCTCTCCTGCTTCCTCGTGGACTTAGGTCTGATCTGTAGTTTGAATCACTGAAGAATGAGATGTAACCCATTTCTAATTATTCTGTGATTCTAATTCTGGCATTAAATGAGAGAACCATACGAGAAGCTCATTAACTGACAGTCTTTCTAACCAGGAAAGTCAATACTGTCCAAGGACAGAGATACTGTTACAGTGGGGTTTCTGATAACAATTCTGATAATAATGCTGATAATACTGTTGATGTCTGTCTGTAGTGTCAGAATAACTTCAATAGACTGTGCACAGCCCAGGGGCCTTTATGGGACCCCTTGAGGCATGGAAATCTGTTAGGTTCCTCAGTGGCAGCATCAGTATGTAAAACATTTTAAGACTAGAAAAGAAATGCTGCAGAACACTGGCTTCTGTTTGCTGTTATGGTTGTTTTCATACTTATCTTCAGAAAACAGCCCAGTCCTTACTCTCTGTTTGCTCCAGGCTTGGTGTCTTATTTGCCAAGGCTCAGTCAGAAAACCAAAAGACTTCCCGATAAATGTTATGTTCGTCTTACAAAATTTCCTGAAACTGGAAAATACTGTCGCAATCTTAAATAATAGAGGCACTACTTACATTTTGGTTGAACTTTAAAGAATGAGGGCAATTTTAAAGCGTTATTTCAGATATGAAGAAAACCCTTTGGGCGTAAGAGTTTTTTAAGCAACTACATTCAAGTTTTGACAAATGTCTGTGCTCAAATATCAGCTAAAAAATTTTGTGACCTCTAATCCCCACCCTCTGCAACTTGAAATCTAGAACAAGAATCAGGTTAAACAGACCCTACTTGGCTACTAACCTTGTCTACAGCATACATCAAACCATGCCATTGCTGTAGGTGGTGGTCAGCTGGGGTCCAAGGGCAGCAAACCCTCTGCCAGGTGTGTTTGGACCAGTTGACCATTGCGATGGATGTATTTTCCAGTAGGTCCCTTTCCTTGGGCAGAAGCCGCTGCATTAGTATTCCTGGTGTGTTCCAGCGCAGTGGGGTTCAGCGTGGGTGTTTTTTCAATACCTTGTTAGGCCAGGCTCAGTGTCTGATCCCTCAGGAATAAAACTCACTCAGAAATATGTGTGTGTGTATATATATATGTATATGTCAGATGCATGTGGTTGCAGCACATCACACTCAAAAGCATCTCTGTGCCTGTTTAACACAGCCTTTCCTAGGCACAGTATTGCGAGCACTGGGCACTAAGGACATCATGAAGATGGTCCGCCACGATCCCCGGTCTGTGTTACCATTCTCAGTTATTTGTCTGCTTGGGTTTTCTTCTGGTTTGGTTTTGGGGCTTTTTAGTTCTTGGAGTTTATATTTCGAAGCTTCCCTTTGCATCCCTGACAATGAGCAGATCCCTTTCCAAGATGAGATTCTCAGTCAGTAGCAGCGCTCCCGGAGCTGGCTGCTCAGCCAAGTCCTGGCTTTTGCAATGAAATTAGGTGTAGAGCAATTCAGTTTGGTTCGCATATCTTCTGTCATGAAGGCTACGGGGAGATACAGCCAGCATGCTGGAAGGCTCTCGGTGTGACTGCCAGGGTCCTCCCTGTGCCTAGCATGGCCTTCGGAAACGTTTCCACTTGAACCGCTTCCGCTGCCTGAATAACACAAAAAAAGGCAGCTGGGGGCAATAGCCTCTGAACTGGTTGGTCTCACACTGCTGAAAGGCCAAACAGAGTAGACTCCTGAAAGGCTTTCTGGCGTTCTTTGATTTTATAACACCTGTGTGATAGAAAGATCATATTCACTTTCTTTCTGGTAACTTTTAAAGCACTTCCTAATGCTTTCACATGAAAGCTCTGTTTGCTGTTGCTGGGTGTTGTACCCACCACCAGAACCTGGTTTGCTTTTAGAAGCCGCCACACGAAAGAGAAAATAGCTGCTAAGCTGGAGCACGTCCCATTTACACCCACGTGGAGATTCGGTGCCCACCCTGGGAGAAGCTGCAGGACCTGACTGTGTGTCTGCTGGTTCTGAACGGGTTAAAATCTGTGCATGTAACACATTAAAATACTATTTTAAAGTGCAGTAGCTTAAGAGAAAAAAAACATGAGTAGTAGAAGGGGTGAGATCCCACCTGTTACAGGCCTCAGGTGCTGAGAGGGAAAGTGTTAAAAAAAAAAAGTTTAATTGCTGGTTGTTAATCACATGGCCAGGTGAAAGCTATTTATTAAAGGCCAATTGCCAGTATAGGTGCAGTGCCAAATGGCAGTCCTGAGGTGAGTCTGTGGCCTTGGGACTTCTGCTTGTGTCAGAAGAAATGGGCGTGTGAGAGATGGATTTCTGCAGGTTTGTGAGCGGTGCTTCCCGCGCGGTGGTGTGGGTGAAAACCGCCGGTGAGTCAGAGCAAACACTGCAAGAGCTCGTCAGAACAACTCCTGAATAAATATTTTCCTTCTTTCTGAGTCATGTGCGTTGAGCGCTGCTGGCAGAAATCCTCTGTCGCGTGAGGGGTCATCATGAGAAGCCGTCCTCTCCCTGCCTCCTCCGCGCACGCGGGAGTGGAGCAGGGTGCGAGCCGGGCACGGCCCTTGGCACAGGGGTGCTTTGCCCATGGACAATGGTGGAGGAAGATCTCCCATGGGAGTTTGCTTGGTGTGTGCTGGCTTTCCCACCCTCCGGCTCTCTGTGCGATGCCACCAGGCTGAAACGCAATGGTGTGAGCAGCTGGGCAGTGCCGCAGCCTTGGTTTTAACGGCACAGGAGAGGTGGGAGCGTGCTATGAAGTGCGATTTGGAGAGCTGTGAGTGGTGGGACTGAGGCTTTTCCTGAGCCAGAGGCGTTTGTCGGTCTCTGGATGAAAGGGTTGGTCGGATGGTAGCAGGAATTCACTGCTCAGGGCTCTGACCTGCATGTCAGAGGCCGGGGTGTTTCACATTGACACCTTTCTTCAGGAAGAAAAAGCCACTTTAGTTAACACATCACCATTTCCAGGAGAGAAAACTGCACATTGCTAGAGTCAGACCAAGGCACTGCCCCTGCTCAAGAGCTCTGCGATCACAGATAGCTCATAAGATCAAATATGCCCGGATGCTTGTGGATGGGGAACACTGTGCCACGCTGGGAGAAAGGCAAGTTTAACCCCAGCCAGATGGGGAAAATAAACCTGTCTGTCTGCTTCACTGTTCATGGTTGTACAGCACCAAGTAGCCCAGTTAACTTTGAAAATG
>Ga0065711_1002167_pt1 | contig 36013 bp, 21 predicted proteins | sample Hoacrofraction12_FD_59098 | JGI IMG/M metagenome (GOLD analysis project Ga0065711, IMG submission 59098) | Hoatzin crop microbial communities from Cojedes, Venezuela - Epithelial fraction 12 v2 (version 2) | ecosystem: Host-associated > Birds > Digestive system > Esophagus > Crop | place...
AAAAAAAAAAAAAAAAAAAAAAAATTACACATCTATATATATACGTGAGTGTGTGTATCTCTCTCTCTCTCCATACATACATGCTTACATGGAAACACAAAAACATATCTATACACATATATATATGTTTTTTGCTGCTGAAGAGGAAATGGAAGTCTCGTTTGGAAGAAAAAAACCCAGTAAATTATTTTTAACCTGTAATTGATTTACCATGATTTAAGACAGTTCCTAGACAATGGCGTGTTTCCCTTCTGATGTGATAACATTAAAACCTGCTTTTTTTTTGCAAAGGAAAAAGTCTCGCACAATGCCACAGAGTAAGATGTAATGGGCATTGCAGTGACCAAGACATTGGGACGCTTCGATAAGTCTCAATTGCCTGTAAAATTAGGCAGCCACCTGACAAGTATTTATATAAGTGAGATGACATTAGCTGGGTTTTCCTGAGCACAGATGTATCAAAAGGATCTATCATCTTTGTGGAAACTAAGGCAACTAATGTCTCTCTTACCTAAATCATTTCAACAGGCTGCCATATAAAATGTCCTATCACCATTAATACAACCCTTGGAAAAACAGTATGAGTGGATGGTTTTAACATTAAAAAGCGTGCAATCAGTACTATCAGCTTAAAAAAAACAATTGAAGCATATTTGAAGGTCTAGGATCCCTGCACCTCCAGCATGGAGGGCTGACCAGCCATCTACTGCAATACATCTGCTGAATGCAGATAGCAAGTGAAAACATTTATCTAAAAGGATATACAACTCTTATCTCATACTTCTTTTTAATTTCCTTAGGAGAAAAAGCCACACATGCTGATACACGCAAATCTACCTGTGCCTACACATGCATTACAACATCGTGCTGAGACACAAAGCCTTGAGGAGACCGGTCTGTATCTGAAAGGGTAACATTTGGTTCCATCGCTGATGCTTCAATCACTCCTGTTTTCATTAATTTATATTTCTGCTTTCCTGGTTGCTTTTCATACTACCCTTCACCAGCTTTCCCCCATGCCTGCACCAGCCCAATCCCGCTCCTTTTAACCCCACAACCCTGAAACAGGACACCAAACTCCTAGGAGTCTCCTGAGGTTCAAGTTCGTTTCCAGCAACGGTTAGCTTTGAAGTCTCACAGGAGCGCTAGCTAAAGCAGCACTCAAGGGACCACGACGTGACAGCGTCAGCTCACACGGATCTTGCAAGGGCAATAGGTTGTTCGCCCTGGGGTAGCTCAGCGGTTGGCAAGTCAGTTTACAGTGCAGAATCCTGGTTTTGAGAGTCCGCTCTACCATCTGCTACCAACACAAACAGCTATGCAAATGTCTGGAGTAAGTGGCACTGGACAAGGGAAATTAGGACCTCATAATCACCTGTCACGAGAGTGCTTTATATGGTAGCAAAAGCACAACTTGTGACAGTCATTTCAGCAGTGTGTAATTTAATATTAATAGATAAAAATACCTTGCTCCTTTCTGCATGACAATCTCTGCTTTTTCCACCAGTGAGGGTGCTGCAACAGCAGTGATTTACAGATGCTAAATTTAACATAGTAGAATCTGCCTATGAGCCTAGATGAATCTAAAATAGCACATAGCATGAGTCTGGAATTTATTTTAAAAAGAGCCTTTATCTTATGACTCCATTAAAGTTTGAAGCCAAACAGATGTACAGTACCTAGGGCAAACACATTTGAAGATATTTTACTTTCCACTTTCCATTATCCTACCAATCTATAAAATGTCAAATAATATCGTGGTCTAACCTTTTGAATTTTCGTTTGTACTCTGTGCTTCCCTGGTAAATTTGTTTGTCTTCTGAGTTTTTTAACATTGTTGGCTTTTACACAAAATTTACTCCACTGTGTAGAAGTTGTTTTGACATATTTAATTCCACAAGAGAATTTTAACCACTGGTTCTTTCATCAGCATTTATAATGCTGCTATAATACTGTTCTCAATTACTTGTACTTTCATGGCAGCTCTATTAATACAATTTTCTTCAAAAAACATGATACACTGATTAACCCTATTGCTATACATAAATAATCAGAGTATATTCAAAACCCTCTGTATGTTCCTAAATTGGCTGTTTTAATCTTCAAGTTGGGTAGTACCAAAAATACTACATACAGTTTGGGTATTAGTTTTCATGTCTTTTAAATGCTTATTTTCAGCCTGAAAATGTCTACTTTTTGAATAATGTAACTGTCCTGTGCAAATATGTCTCTTCCTTATCTCAGAGATGCTGAACCCTCATCACATTTTTTTCTTCTTGTCTGGCGTCCACGACTTCAAGCAGCCAGTTATTCACTAAGCCCAATTACATTTGTCTATAGTCCCTACTCAGACTTTGAGCACAACTCTGGTAGCTGCGATCATTTAGTAATTCATCTTTTGCAGGTTATTGTGTTAGTGCTGCCAGTTGTCATGATTACTGTTAGGTTCATTTGAGGATTTAATGAGTCAATTTTTGGACACTGAGGAATGCACCGAGCCTACAGACCATCGCTTTTTATTAACTAGTTACCACTTTCAGCACAAATGCTATACCAGCTGAATATTGGATGTATTTTGAACAACATGTACTGCAGATGTAACACTAAGAATTTGAACGTCATTGACTTACTCCTATGTTTACACTGATAAGCAGAAATAAAATATTGGAAATTTCTGGAAATTAAATCATAATGACATTAAATACAACTCTGTTATTGAAAGACAAAACAGGACGAATCCACAACCAAACCTGGTTCTGGAGATGGGCTGTCACAGCAGCATGATGGTGTCTTCTTTGGAGTTTTTCTTTCCTTTCTTCCCCACAAAATTTCCCCACCAGTAAGAGCTGTGTGCCAGTGCTCTTAGGACTCAAAGCCTTTTACTACATCATTCCAGCAGATGTTGCAGAAAGATGTACGGACTAAATTAGATGGCCTATTTTCCAGAACTATGGGAGCCTGAAGTAAGAAAAGCTGCAGGAGACAGACTGAATGCTTGAATAAAATATCAAGAGGTCCTACACGGGATTGAAAGTCACATTTAATTGATAGTTGGAGGCTCTCAAATAACATACGGATGACTATAAGACAATTGACTAGAGGAGACCAGGAAAAGCAGAGTGAACGCCTCATTTGGAAAGAAAGTTTCTCCTTCTGTTTTCAGTACCTATGATTACAATGTTGGTAAATTTATAGCAGTCTGTCCGAGGTGAATAATTCTGAACAATATCATTTTGCCATTTCTTTTGCCTGTCACTTTGAGGAAAAGTTGTTACAGGGTTGCAGCCAACTCAGATGTTTATTTCTTTCTTTTGAGAGGTAAGGAGAAAAAACATGAAGAACAAGACAGTGAAGAGAAGAAGAGAAACACATTGGCATCCTCATTGACTTCCCAGTAAGACTGATGCAGCAGCAGCCAACAGCAACATCACTGCCCCGGGGCCGCAGGAGTGCTCTCTCTCGCTTTCCTTGGCGCCATGTCGGTGCCCAAACATGGCACCAAAGAAGATCATCAGAACAACTACCCGAACAGAAAACCACCTTCAATTTACACAGCTGGAATGTAAGTGTCAACACCTGCTCACTTAAATCTGGCAGCCAGAAAAATGTCCTAGTTAAACCCATGCTCGCCACTCTTTCGAGAGTCCCCTACCAACTCCCTATCTTTTTCATTATCACTGATGCCCAGACTTCTGTAATCCATTTCAAAACAGCTAAGCAGTTGTGTATTGCAGAAGGCACTTTACAGAAACAGTTGAACGGTAAAAACTCTTTCCACTTCATATACCATCATGTAGGTAAAACCTCAAACAAGCACAGGAACGCTGGGATGGCCCAACTTGTTGGGACTGCCGTCTTCCATGGACAGCATCTATCTGGGGTCCACACGCAGCTTAGGACTGTTTTCCAGACACAGGTATTTCTGACCAGTAGTGTTAGTCATAAACTGAAATATATGTAATAAACATCCTATTATAAAAAATATGTCAGGTTCCTGTTACTCCCAGGCTTAGGTAATGAGGAAAGCCGCTTCATGCCAAGGGAGCAAATGACAGCAACATTTGGTGTTCACTACCTACATGTAAAGAAATGATAAGATTTCCCAGCAAGAAAGATGAAAATCTCCATCTGAAATTGGAATGAAAATGGATTCATCCCCCAACAACATGGGGATGGCTAAACCATCCAAGAAACGTGGAAAATTATCATCTGACTTCAACCTCAACCTTTCAGCACAAACTGAAAGGATAATCAAGACAGGCACCAAGAAACAATTGCTTTCACCACCTGAATCCCATTCTTTTTGATCCATGTGCTCTATGGTATTCATTGCCTGAAAACATGTGTTACGAAAGATCTACAAGGAGACAGAGACAACTGCAGCGTTGTTTTTCTAAATGTTAGCCATAGAGTAAGAAGAAAGAAAAATCGTACCAGAGACAAAAAGAAATGATGTCTCCTATTACTTTGCAGGTCTAAGGCCCAGAAAAAGAACTGTATAACATTCTCTAATTAAAGAAGGTAAGCCATTAAAAATAAATAAGTAAGTAAACCAGTAAGATATAGAAGCTGGATAGTGGAAGCACTTCTGATAGGTTGCTGTTTTCAGGTGTTTCCACCATTTCTTTTTCTCTCTTTTTTTCAACATGGTCACTTCAAAGTGAATGCAACCAAAATCCACTCTGCAACTCCAAGTCTTTTGAAAATTGTCATTTCAATGTGAAAAGAATAAATACTGTTGCCACTGCATCAATGCCTCTGCACAAAATTTTCCCACCATTATCTTGAAAGCTTTAAAGGACTATCTTTGGGAAAAGAGAGGAGAGGTATTTTTAAATACAGCAAATGGATGGGTTTTTAAACACTAATATAGAAGCTGTATGTAATAAATATTGTGGGCTAAAATGAGCATGCAGAGCTTTGAACTAAATCTGCTTCTTGTGCTCCTTCGAGTTTAGGAGCCTCCAAAGAACCAGATAAGATACGAGAGGAGAGGAGGCCATTCCCCTACCCTTTGGCATTTTCTGTCTATACAAAGGGCAGAGCAGCCAAGCTCTGCTACATATTACTCTGAAAATATCCCACAAACAGTACATAAAAGCCCCATATTTTGGTCAAATCTATTCTAGATACATACATGCAAGTACAGAATTAGACCAGTGGAAGTTAACTAAAGAGTTACAGATGGCCCTGTATATAAAGCAGTACAATATAAGAGAGACCATCTGGAAATATGTTTTGTCCTTAACCAATTTTTTTAAAAAAGTACAACCAACCTCCTTTCTACTTTCCTTTTCTAGTTGCAGTTTTTCACTATGCAATGAAAATGTGCTTGTTTTAGTTTCCAAAACAATGAGACCTTGAGCTATACACCTGCCAAGTCAGGCATCTGAAGTAGAGGTGCAGGCTAGATATTGAGGAAGTCCATGCTTTAAAAATCAAAATTACATGGTGACACGTGGGACATGTTTGGGGGTACAGCTACAGACTGAATCCTTACTGATTTTGTATTATAGCAAAAACATACATATTTAGCAAAGAACTTGCTCAGGAAACAAGCAGATATTCTTTGAGTGAGATGCATACAATTACTGTTGCTGTCTTCAGTGGGAACAACATTTTAATGCAAGCATTAACCCAGCTTGTAAAAATCACGCTGGCACCCACCCTGTCTTGCCACAATTGTATGGCGTTTTTGATACCAGACTCAGGAGAGGAACTGTGGGATCAAACACTAATAGTGAAACACTTTGGTACTCCACCCTCATAGCAAAATGGCACCTGTTGAGCCATAGCGGGGTAAAAATCAGGCAACGGCTAGTGAGGGGATAGCCACCCTCCTGAGCAAGAGGAGACTTCTGATCCCCAAGACTGTCAGCCTTCGGGTGCTCTTCTTCAAGTGCCACATTTGCTGCATTCAACTATTTCTCGCATGGATTAAGGGTCTTCAGATGTATGGTTGCCCAGAGAGGTAGTGGAGGCCCCATCCCTGGCAACATTCAAGACCAGGCTGGACAGGGCTCTGAGCAACCTGATGTAGTTAGTGGTGTCCCTGCTCGCTGTGGGGGGNGTGGACCAGATGACCTCTAGGGGTCCCTTCCAACCCAAAACTTTCTATGATTCTATGATATTTTCAACTAACAGTAAAAACTATTTAATTAGCTTTCATTTTCAGAAGAATGCCTTGCGATGAAACATTATAGTATATTTTTCCTATCCTGAAGTATGGGAATAAGTCCCTTTAGCATAAATGTCCCATTAGCGACACTGTATGTGGTATGTTTTAGATTACATTTCCAGGCTAATATGTTATGGCCCCGGACAAATAAAACCAAAATTAATTATATCCATCTTTCTATAAATTCCATTATAGCTTAATTGTAAGATAGATTCTTTCTTTCTTTCTTTCTTTCTTTCTTTCTTTCTTTCTTTCTTTCTTTCTTTCTTTCTTTCTTTCTTTCTTTCTTTCTTTCTTTCTTTTCTTTCTTTCTTTCTTTCCTTCTTTCCTTCTTCCTTCCTTTCCTTTCCTTTCTTTCCTTTCCTTTCTTTTCTTTCTTTCTTTCTTTCCTTTCTTTCTTTCGTTTTTTTTTTTTTTTAAATTGGCATTTTTTTAATATCGAAATTGCTTGCATGTGCTCTTTCTCTTTTGCTCCTCCTTCTTCTTCCCTCTCTGAGCCAAAGGAGGCTGGCAATTTGTCATTTTGATAGACAAAAGAGGGGAGCAACTCAGTAAGCTCTGTATTTTTTCTGAGTTAGTTAATGTACCTGCAGCTCACCATTAACAGTATTAACACCAAACACCAAATTAATTAACACCAAAATTATACACTGCATTTTTCTTACATCCTTCTAAATTCTGCTTATGTTCACATTTATCCATCACACATAACATGGAGCAGGGCTACAGTGTGTTCTTCTGAACTGACAAATCAGGGGGTTTTCCTCACATGGGATAAACTGGGTAGTGTTAACAGCAGTACCTGCTGGTTTTTTGTGAGACACACGCACTGCTAGTAGATCAGGTCAAGTGCTCTGTAACCTGCTTATCAGCAGTTACCACTAGATACAGTTTAAGGGAACAACTGAAAAATGGTTTTGATTGATTGTAACAAACTGGCAGTATAATTGCACTCAAGCCATTAGGAATCCAATTGAACCCTGATCGAGTACTTCATTACTCCTGCTCTTTTCACAAGGGCACACCATCCCAAGTAATATTTTATATGTTATAAAAGGTTAGGTTTGAAAAATTAGCATTACAAATGTCACATTTACTTCCAGCTGGAAATGTGCAACAATGTGTGACAATACTGAATAAAATGTTGAAACATGTTTTCCTTTTGTTTTACTTTACTCATTTTTGTAATACAACACTGGTTACTGGAAAATGCCTTACAGCTTTATTCAAAACACATGTTCAAAGATCTGAATGAAAAAAGCTTTGACTCTCTCTGGAACATCTAACCGATATATCATTTGTGTGCTTCGAATTTTTTTTCTTACTGTCAAGATCACTTTTATGTCTTTAAGATTTATTTAAACTAGTTTATTATATAATGAAGCTTGTCAGATCATAAGAACAAAGTCAAACAATATGCTCTATATCAAAGTATAACATTTAACATATAGATTTAAGTATACATATCAAGTACAATGCAATCAAGCAGGATTTAATCTGAAAATGCAAATGGTTCAGATTATTAAAGCCACATCTGTCCTTTGAAGCACAATTTAGGCTGTTTATCAAAAAGCTATGTGTAATTATATTATTCCCTCCCACCAAACATATTTTAGCCATGGATTTCTTAGTTTGAAAGCCTTTAGGTTTAAACCCAGGGCCAAAATTTCACAGCCTAAACCACTAACTAAAACACAAACACAAACATAAATTTGAAAATGTATATAATCACTTCTAGTCTACAATCTATTATGTTAGGACAGTCATTCTGATTACATCAATCTCATGGTGATAACAGACTTGCATAAACTACCAAGTATTAAAACTGAGTTTTTATATTTCTTTTTCTGTATTTGTAAATATACATTGCTTCGTCATGCCCTGCTACCGTGCAGAAGCCCATCTGAGGCAATACAAAACGCGGGACTCAGGTTTCTTTTCCTTTGAACAAGTGTTAATTATAAACAGACATTCCTTGTTGCTTAAGTGGGGAAGACTCCTAAAATTTATAATACATATTTAATAATATATATTATTAAATGGCCTGCCTCTGAGAGTGCCTCTGTTAAGAAGGCAGAGGATGGACACTTCATTTTAAAAGACTACTCTAAAGATTTGAACTATTTGCAAATTAAAATATTTCTTGTACTCATCAAGTTCAATGCAATTTTTTGCAAAGATAAAGAAGTGATTGTCTCCACTGTAATTAGCACATACCTATAGATTTATACTCTAAATTATAAATAAATTCTGCCATGCAAGCATGCCGTTAATCCTGCCTTAAAAGCATGGGAAACACTTATCAATGGGGACCTATATGTTACCAGGCACAGATCTAGCAACTGTGCATACAGAGCAGTAATAGTTCTCATTACATGCAAAACCACCAGTAAAACATTCGTGCTTTAAGTCACATTAAAAATGCTGCCTTCTGCACAAAAGAAGGAGTTTTTATGAGTTCCTGGAAATCTGAGTGTTATATTTAGTTCTTGAGAGTCTAGTAAAAAGCACATGCAACACTATTGACACTCATTAAAACAGAATTTCATAAGTTAAAATATTGCCATAGCTATATAGATTAAAAACATCAACTTCTTTAAAATGCTTCATTTTGAAAGTCACAGGCCACACATTAAAATGTTTGTTTACTCTGTATTTAAGAAATGGTCACTCGGGTGCTCACCCTTCAGTACTTTTGAAAAGAGAGAGATTCTTCTTGATTTTTTGGTATCTAGCCTCACAATGACATTGTATGCATCTACATCAAATATCCATAGGGCACCCAAATGCATAACAAAGTGAAAAGTGTTGATTTAATTACGACTTTTCCTCTTTCCGCAGCCCCACACAGAAAAGTCCTGTTCCCTGCAACCAAATGCTGAGCTGAAGTGTGTGGGATTCAGGGTGCCGGATTCCTGTTCAGAACAAAGCACCTCGTCTTTCTGGAAATATTTCTTCTTTATTTTACAGAGCGAGAACAGTTTGGAAGAGGAAGGAAAGCAGCACTAAAATTGCATTGTTTCATCATATCCTAATTTGGTTGACTGTTTTTAAATGTGTATGTAGTCCCACTAAGCAAATGGAATAACTGTTAAAACAGACACCAATAGTTATTCTTTTTCACAATGCAGACATTGTTTGATGGAATTTGCACACCACGGGTGGCTTGTTAGATAAATAATAGAAAAACAAGTACAGTGTTACAGTGTCTATTTGTAATACTATTTTGGGATGCCGAAAGCAACAACTGAGATTTTAGGTGTTTTTACTATCTTGTAATAGTTTTAAAAAATACAACTGCCCAAAATTATCCCATCTAAAACAGTACATGTTCCAGATGATAAGCACAATGCAAGAGCACAACGAGTAGTATGACTATAGCCACCCACAGCCTTCAGGCCTACGGTCTTTGTACATGTTGCTGAAAACCAGGCGAGGTTCACAGCAGGCTCAGGAGGTTAACAAATCAGGCTCTGGTGGGCCAAGGAAGATCACAGAGACAACATCTTTGTAACTGTTTATATCAGTTACATGATAATAAACTGTTCCACATGAAGATAATAAATGTTACCCCAGTGGCAGATACATAGACAACCATATTTGCTAGAATAAACAATGTCAGGACAAAGGGAGTTTGAGTTTGGTGGTGGAGGACAGAAAGATTAATGTAATAGTCCTACCTCAGGATTTCCTTGATTTTGTAGGCTTAGATCTCAATCTGAATGTCTGTTAACACTTCTTTATGCATAAGATTCTTGCTTTTTCAGTCTAATCAAGTTTAAGTATCTGCATGTCAAAATCAGAAGCACTTACATTCTCCGCAACATTTCTCCAAACATAAAAATAAAGCATTTGGTCCAGATCCAAAGAAGGTTTTAGGCATCTAAAACAGGATTTAGTTTGTCCTAAGGTGCCTGAATCCAAACTTGTGAGCTACATCAGCCCTGCCTAGCAGCCATCAACCCCGAAAACAGCTTTGGCTTTCACCTGCAAGCTCCTCAGCCACATGAAGTTCTCCACTTTGTCACTAAGAGCTCCCTGTGTCTCAAGAGCTCACTGCCTGTCTCCTACATAAGGAGGAATCTGCTGCTCCTCCTCAGCAGGAATCGGGAAAATAGGCAAAACACACTGAAATGTCTCTTAAGAAAATAATCATAGCACTGAGCACAGAAAAACTTCAGAGCAGCTGGGGACACATCCACTTGGAGACAAGTGTGGTAGCACTTTCCTCTAACTTAGCTGTTACACCACCTGCACAAAAGTTAGGAGAGGTAGATTCTAGATCTTCATCTAGAGTCAAGTTTTGTTGAAGCATAAGACATTTTTCAGCAACAAATTCAAAAATCAAGGGACAGAATAAGGAAGAAGGAGTCTGACTCTGGAGCTCAGCGTCTGATTCAAGAGTGCTACTTCTTTGGTTTTGCTCCAGGAGCTACTACTGTCTAACAACTGCTGTAACCAGCCATGTTAAGCAGAAAATCTCATCCTCGTTTCCCAAATGCATAGTTGCGCTCTTTGTGTACCACAGACATTAAAGAAACTGTTTAAAAAATTGGTCCCTAGACTACGCTTCCTGGATGTCACTAATAACCTCCCTCCCTTTCAGTAACCTCCCTTTGAGCAAGGTCTTCTGCTGTCTCCTTCTGAGCCAGAAAATCTCATCTTTTAATTACTCATAGTAATTCCCAGAGAAAATCTACAATTTGCTTCAATGGTTCAAATGATCTCTTGTATCCCAAATCAAACGTAAGATCATTAACTGAAGACATAATGCTTTTTATCTTGCCTGCAGGTAAATTATCGTGCACACTTAGCAGTTCAGTGAGTGCTTTTCTCTGCTGACAAGGACCTCATCTTCACCTCAAGAACAGAGAAAGGTTATTCAAGTATGAAAACTAGGCACAACCAGGACCTAGGAAACACCAACTCAAAGGATCTCTTGGATAAGGAGAGACTTTCTTCCACTCAAGTTCCCAGATCCCACATATCCTTCTTAGTCTTTTAAAGTCAAGAACTTCAATAACTTAAGTTTTCTAATATGACACGCACATAAATGGTTGGCCCTACCACAAATGAGAATAAACAATTAATGATGTAATTTGTCTAGTCTTCCATCAATTATGGTCAAGCATAAATTGAGGACAGAAACAAGAAGCTGGTTTATAGCAAGCAGATTTCTGGAACACTCTTTCCACAAGAATAGCAGGGGGGGAAAGAAGTTCTATGTATTTTAAAATAGAACTTGATCTAATTATTAAAAAGGACAATATGACATTCTATGCTTGCATGGGGCTGAAGCTAGCGATGCAGGGGGTCTGTTCCAGACACGTGTTACTCCTGTTACAGGTCCAGACAAACAACTATACGGAAAAGTTTCTCTCCTCTTCTCCAAAAACACCTAACTTGATCACAATTTTGCTGTGGATCTTAGACCTTCTGGAAATTGTCAGCAGCTTAATTACTCAGGAAGGTGCAGATAAATAGAAGCTGAATTACAGATGCAGTTATACTATAATACTGCGCCAGCTTCCTGGTGAAATATATGCCTTTGTTATACTGAAGGAGCTTATAGGGGAAAACCATAGTTCCATTAACATTAAAAATGAGCTGAAAAGCCAGACTGGACAAAAATCCAATTGTCAAGATGTGGCTGTCTGCCGTGGCCCAAGTTTCTCACTTGCAGTTGCATAACAGGCTTTTTGGGTTGCAGAATTCTTGGCAGCCTGAGCAAGAACAGAGACTGTTCAAGTTACACAACTACGACGTCATTAGTGGCTTCTGAAGAGTGTGCCCAGAGCTGCCCAAGTAAGTTAGCATTAGCCTAAAACATAAGCCGCTAGTTACACTGTTTGCCGTTGCGTACACAAGCCAGAGCCATATCGCTGTTCCTGCTCCCAGGCGAGCTGCGGGAGCGCTGCCTCGCCAGCCCACGGCCAGCCCGGCGTGGCTATCTGCCTGCCCCCGTGCTAGCATCTTTGAAGAGCTGAGAGCCTGAAAAAGCATTACTCATTCATTTTTAGTTTTCATTTTTAGCAAGGTCAAGGGCCTTCTTCAGAAACTGGTATATTAATATGCCAGTTGCGCCAGAGCAAATCTGGAGCGGAGTCAGTTATTCTTCCTTTTCACTGAGCTACTTACTCTCTGATCTGTGCTGTTTTTCAGTCCCTCACTGACTTTTAGACAAGACCTTTGACTTTGTTACCCTGCTTACTTTCTCATTTGCTGCATTCTCCTTTGCTGTACCGATCAGCTTTGCTGATCATACCCATTTACCTAAGAAATCAGACTTAGTCACTCACCTTACAGCATGCTAAAACCATTTATTCAAACACCCACTCAGACATTATTAGAAGCACTATCAAGTAGCAATTTCCTAAGCCAGGAGATGCTGTTGTTTAAAGCACTCAGTAGTACTGACACTAGTATGTAAAACCGTGAACTGCTAGTTGCGGTCCTATTTCTCTACTGTTATATTATCCAGTATGGTAAATCTCTTTTTTTAAATATAGCATCACTCTTTTCTCATACTGCAATAGGATGTCTAGGAGGTGTAAAAGCACCTCATGGTCAATTCAAGCTTGTATTTTTAAAATAATCAATAGCTACCTGAACTACATTATTAACTGCAGTTACCAGTCAGAACTCCAGTGGTTTTGGCACTGCCCAAAAACTACCACAGAACTGAATTAAGAGTCTTCTTTGGTTACCTCCTTTTTTCCCCTTTTTCAACAGCAGCAGCTAATCCCTAAAGAGGAATTACATAATATATGAGATCAAAATATCAGATGATTTTTTAATAATGCAAAATTTTGAAAGTCATCATGGTTTTTTTCAAAAAAAGTCATGTCATGCTTTTGCCTAGGCACATACTCTTTAAAGTATCTAACGGTCTTAATAGCTTCAAGACAGGATTTTTTCTATCAACTTTAATCATGGTTGTACAGTATTACAGAAAAATAGAAGGTGTCTAAGCTGTGAAGAACACAGAGATGACAAGTGAAGTTAAACATGTAGCACTGGTACGAGCATCTGTGAGATGTCTAACATTCCTACTGCCAGAGCACGAGCTCCCTTCCTGACTTGTATCCTTGCTGGATAAAGCTGTAATGTCTGAATTCATCCCTAGTTTGGGAGCTAAGGCTACCTTTTCCCACTTTCCTGGAAATTAATAACTTACACACACTCTAAGATCATCAAGGAACGTTTTGATCAAGTGGATGAGATTTTCCAAAAGAGAACTTTGAAGCGTCCAGTCTCATTGAATTGTTTTCCAGCAGGAAGGCTTGCCCCGTTCGGAAATCCAGCCCCTTTTACAGGGTCTCTGAGAACCACCCCAAACTGAATGCACTCAAAACACCAAGATTTAATATTTACTTCATAATTTTTTTGATTTTTTTCTTTTCTCTCCCCCTTTTGACTGTTTGATCAGAAACCCCACAGCAAATCAAATGCTTTCTATTACTCCTCTCCTGTCGTGTCACTACAAATGTACATTGGAGAAAGAGAAGGCGTAAGGCATTTCACTCTGACATTTGTGGTTTCTGAAATCACTGACATAAGGGAAAACATTTTCACTTAAAGCAGTCAAAATGATAACTGACCTTTCACTTATGCTGACCAAATGTATTATGTGTCACTCAATCACTGGTATCTATCATTCTTAATTAGCATCTACACAATAAAATAGCTCAGTGCAGAAGTGTATTAATTACTGTTTTATGACTCTGGTTCCTATTATCCCGGCTGTACGGCAGCAACCATAAAAAGCCCGGCCTTTTCCAGCACAAAGGGGCAGTATGCGTTGTGTGTGATTCATTAAAGTTTCATTAATATTTAAGTTCATGTGGTTTAGAGAAGCAGAAGGGAATGAGCTGTTTGTTCTTACTTCACGCCCAGAGGATTTAGTTCCATTTTCAGGACAGTGCAAATCGCACTGCGTGATAGGGCAGAAAATCTGCTTGTCTACATCCTTTCATTCATACTGCGAGCCACAAACCAAAATAAAACCATGGAAAATACGTGAATTCAAGTATCTCTCTTCAAAATTCCGTGTAGTAATGTAGAAACCTAATGGAGGAGAAATCAAAGAAAACATCCTTCCTTTGAACTACCAGCATTTGACAAAGAACAATCACCTACCATATTTTTTGTATTTAAATTAATGTAGGTTTTTTTCCTGTTTTAATGATGTTGCAGTTCAAAGGACAGAGTGATAAATAAACCAGCATTTGCTATAATATCTCTTGAGACGTGTCATTTGAGACTGTGTATCTCACACCCAAAGTTTAGAAATACAATCTATCTGAATAAACGGGCTGCAAGCTGAAACTAGAAATAAGGATTCATTTAGTCTTTTATTTCAGAGACCTGTCTGGGGCAAAGTGCATGACTATAGCTCAAAGGAAAAACAAAAGCAGCAGAAAGATGAAACGCTGAAAGATTAAAAAAAAAAAAAATCCAAACTTGCACAGCAGCAAGCAGAGCTACACACAAATTCGTAAACAAAAAACGTAAGTTTTTCCTGCACACATTACTAACACACGTGTAAAGATTTTTAACTAAAAGCTAAATAAAACAATCCGTGCATTGGGATTGTCCATATTCCGATTGGCTCTGCAGCTCTGGCTGGCAGAGCGGATCCTCCTGTGCACCCGGCCTCGCGTCCCGGGAGGAAAACCCGTCGGCACCAATAGCCAGGTTGTGCTCTGAGCGAGCACAGAGCAGGCAGGGGAGATTTGCATCCCTGAGATCAGAGGAGGCCACAGCTGTAAGGTTTTGGTCAAGACAGAAGGGATCAAGTACCTTTGCCAGCTGTCTACTCCACACGCTGCTCTCTTCCTAAGGACTCATCTATATTACAGAAGATAGCAGGACATTATACAGAGAATATCAACAGCGTAATCAAAAGATGTGTTAAGTTTGGCCTCACGATTATGCGGCAGACTTACTGAAGGGAGAATAAAGTTTCAGACTACAAAACAGGCAGATGGTCACTTTGATCACAAAGTTGAGTCAACTGAAATAAAGTGGATGCCTTCTATGCCAGTCCTGGATTATTTCTAACTAAAGCACCAACGAGAGCATCCACCTGTTAATATGAAATAAGATCAGATTCATCTGTTTTCTAGGCAAGAGGATTCAGGCTAGTACTATCAAACAATATGTTATGCAGGGCACTGAGGGGCTCCCACTCCTGAGACAATAAATCACAGAAAAAAAATCCCCAAATCAGCTCCACCTGTCCTGCAGTTTCAAGGGAGAAAATGAGTGAAATACTAATGCTGATTTTGGTGAGACTAAGATTTCATTGTTCGTTTTCAGAAATGTCAAAGAGTCATTGAATTTATGGCTGGAAAGGACATTTTGTGTATCCCAGGCCGTTAAATTTCGACTCGTTGCTGCTGGACTGAACCCAGTAATTTGTATTTGGCTTAAGCTTCCTGTGATGGGCTAAAACAGTCCTGTAAAAAGACGCCCTGTCCTCATATGAGTAAACTGAAAACCACCACTGGCAGTTTCTCCTAGCTGTTCTACTCTAACCTGAATTTATAAGACTTCAGCTTCTAGACACTAGTTCTCTCCATGCTTGGAAAAAGATGCTTACTAGCACTTTGAATATTCTCCTCAGGATTATCCTATATATGAAATCAAATCATCTCTGAAGTTTTCTTTTTTCCTATAAGCTAGAAGGGCTGAACTGTAAAACACCCCCCAAAAGTAGGACTGTATTATATATCTCCCCTGTTCAATTCCTAGTTGATATGCTTTTACTACATCCTGAACTCCGGGACTGACTTCGCTCATGCAGTAGTAATTTTGCAATTATTTTGGATGCCCAGTGAAAATGGTTAATAATGGATCTGAAATTAGTATTTGTGCATTATTTAATATTTATTTCTAATCTGCTGTGATTCCCCACTAGTAACAGCTTCTTGAAGTTTGTCAGTTAAGCGGTTCTTCATCCATTTAGCTGTGTACATTGCTGGCATTTTATAAATACTAAATTTTAATGCAAATATGTGGTAAATCATATACCCCCCACAAGCCTAAGCTTTTGGCTGTGCAAATTTTTGTAAGTCTGAAAAATACCTGTTAGAAACATCAAATACAGAAGCTTACATATTTTTTTCTCCAATATCTGCACTCCCGTAAAAAATAAACTCCGGTAGGACCTAGCCTTCTTAGTGAGAGACACAACGCTCAAAATGTTACCTTTGCATCACAGTTCTCCTTAAACCATGTGAGTAACGCTCAGTCAACTGGAAAACCATTCAGGTTCATGAAATATGTATAAACATTATTATATCAATACACATAATAAAAGAAGGTATTCTAAATACATCTATTTTGCAATTAGTTTACTCCTGGTGAGACATGGAGATGAAATTTGGTATTAAAATGACAAGTAAGAGGAAAAACATTTTTCATCATATGTCACGAGAATTTCTATAATTTGTATTTGTTCTCCTACTTAGGGAAATAAATTTTCTTTAATACCTGTACTCATGCAGGGTTTTTCACTCTTCTGAGTTTTGAAACTTGACTCCTGTTTTGATCTTTAAATATTTTTTTTTCTCAGCTGATAGAAATTATTCCTCAAAAGAATTCTTCCATCAAGTCTAAATGGTAACACATACTGCGCTTTTCAAAAGTTATATACCCAGAGAAGTAACATGAGAAAGAGGCAGTCTTAACAGGAAACAAATCTGAAATCAGCTGTATGTTAAAAGGTTGGAGGAATAGTCAAATCACTCAAGATCTCTTTTGTACTGAGTGATTGACAAAGTATGATCTGGGTATAGACACATCATCTGCTCAGCCATGGTCTGCATACCTGTTCTGTTTTGCCAAACATTAAGAGCTAGTTTCCACTTATCTGAAACACAAAACCCACCAAACAAAGCAGTAAATCCTTTACACACTAATAAAAGCCTATTGTGTGATTTAGAAAATTTGAAAATTTATTCTTCATTTATAGTTCTAAACGTTCAATGAAGGTTACAAATACCTAAAAGACAAATTCTGATCAAAAGACAACAACAGAAGTAAATCTGAAGTCAATAACCTCAATAACCCTACCAATTCAAAATCAATAAATCAATATAATAGCCTATCTCCTCTCAGATCAGAAGAAATCAATTGATATGAAAAGAAAGTTAGTTCCATTTACAGGTGAAACACGGCTTTCATCAAAAAAAATAGCTCATACAGGTTAAGTTCAAAATAATAGCTGGATGTTTTCATTAAACATTTGACCTCACTTGTTAACATTTCAGAAGTATCTGATGGCAATATTCTGCTCAAAATAGAATCAGTTTTCATTATCATTGTTCTTATTGTTACTATTACTACTATTATTACTTTCTTCTTCAGATCCCTCTGTGATATCTTTCAGGCAATTATTCATTTGTTCAGCGTATAGGTTGTTGCTGCTCTTTTTCTACAGAGCATCTGTAGAAATGTACTGAAAGTCTGGTAAAATAATAGACATCAACTTTAACCTTTATCCAAAATACTACAGTCAAAGGTTTACATGAACTTGGGGCCTGATCCTGTGAACCTGTTTGGTAAAGAGAAGAGTTTGCTACTTCAAGCACTCCCCCTGATTTCAACGTTGTGATTTAAGGTCTTTGCTTCATCAACTCAATCCTTTTGGTGTTGTTCTTTATTTTGCATTGCACAAAAATAAGTGAGTAATTATTTCAAATGCCCTCACAGCCAAGGGAGGTAACATTCGGGTGAAAGAGAAACTAGTATGAGAAATGCTTGCAGATTTTTATGTGCATTACTTTGGGTGACATGCTAATTACTATAAAACAGTGGAGCATTAGAGAAGGCACAGTTGTATCTTCCAAAGAGAAATCAGGTGTGCCAATAGGTAACTCAGGATCTGCCAAGGAGAAACTGAAAGGAAGAGGTCTGCCACTTTCCATCTCTAGCTGATGCCACGTTCTGGAATCTCGCCAGGAATACGGCTGTGACTGTTTTAAGAAGACCCAAGGAATTTTCTTCCCTGAAAATGAGGAGGATGACATTGGTGGGTACCTCACAAGACTGGCTTTTAAAGGTCCATGAGACTGTGAACATGTACTGGCATATTTGCATCCTCCTTTTCCATGTATTTCTCTTGCATGCTCATAACAAAACACAGCAAAACTGGCAGCAGTTACAGTACCAGCTCTTCTAGGGTAATGGCCCAGAGGAAGCACACTGGGTACGCTGGTAGGTTGAAGTCTCTCCTACCTCCGGCTTGTGCAAGAAAGTGTAAAATCAAAACTTTCTCCACCAAAAAAAAGAACACAGAAAAAAAAAAACCCCGAACGCAGTAGCAAGGAAACACTTAAGGCAGACGGCTACCTTACATAGTGCACCTCCTCTTACACACAGCTCCCTTGTTGCTAAACGCTAAGATGTGTTTAATTGCCGATAGCAGAAATGTCCCTCCGCAATAAACCAACTCTGTGTGAAGGCACCAAACAGCTCCCTCTTCCTGAGCGTGTCTCTCCTCAGTCCACACTGAGGGCAAGGAAGAAGTTTTACATGGGAAAATGTAAATGACTAACAACGAGAACTTCCGATGTTGGAATAAGCAGTTGCCCTGCAGGACCTTCCCTAGCTCTGGCCAGGCAGGCTTTGGAAAAGAAGTGGAGTTGCCACACTTTACTTGCATTGCTCCAGGCAGAGCATGAAGATGCTGCCTTCCTTGGTTGGCGGTCCAGAAAAAGATGAAGTTTCTCCACACCAAGCTTCCTTGCCAATCTCCTCTGAGGAAAAATTCCTAACATCAGATCTAAAGATTAGTTCAATTCTGTGCATGTGAGTAAATACTATTACTGTGTTTTCCGACAGCAATTCCTAGGACACCCTCTGTAGGCCCCCCTAAAAAATAAAAGAGCCCCTGAAAGCTTCCTTTGTTCTGTAATTCCCACTTAAAGACATAATCCTTATTTTACACCATAAGTGATTGGCACAGAGAGGACTCTTACGACACAAACTGAAGATTATAGTTTAAATATTCCTAGTAATAAAAATGGAGGCCAAGGATGTATTAGCAGAATAATTTCTAAATAAGTTCTTTCCAAAGCTTTCTGTCAGCCATTTAAAGCAATATTTGGGGGACACCCATGACCCACAATTCTTTAGCTGTGTCACGTGTATATATCTTCTTTCTGTCTCTTTTCACCCTTGTAATATAAGAGCTGACTCTTTGGAGAAGACAAGAAACAGCGCAGCAAATGGCACACTACACCTTTTCCTATGTGATTACTTTTAAGCCCCATGTGCACGTTTAGAATTGTTCTGTTTAACGCTTTAAGTGAATGACTGATGTGGTAAAAAAAATGTTGGATTGGGAACAAATTCTGATTTATGACTGTAAGATAATTTATAGTGAACTCTGGGAAGCATACGAAGCAGCGCATACTTGAGATGACACCCACCAGCCAGTCCTGAGGATTGCAAACTAACCTTGAATATCCTTTTAAATGGAGATCTTCTTTGAGAGAGAAGAAGACTTTGGCAGAGAAAAGACTTAAGCACATAAACTATTGACACCTTCCTTGTGCTGATGCTGTTTCACCCCCCACCCTATTTACACCTACTTACACAAGCAGCTCACCCAGATGGTAGCTGCAAAGCAAGTGATCAGAAGAGGACCACAGTTCATTTCATCTTCTGATCACCCACATTTTTGTTCATTCCAAAGTCTCGCTGGTTGAAGTTTTTTAAGAGTAATGAATGCTACAAATAAAGTTGATTGAACCCATTCCTTCAAAACTCTGACTTAGCCCAAACAATAAAACTTCGGTCACCACAGCAGCTGAATTTCCAGTTCACCCCATGCTAGCAGTCTAAATAGGAAGGCTTAAGTGAACATAGGGTTTGCAGGGTTAGGCAGTCATGGAAAACAGGTGGGCTGGGTTGCTGTCTGGGACTTCAGTGGAAACCCAGTATAGGAAGACTATACTAATTTTTGAAAAGCTCTTTAAAAGGAATGATTGCCATTTGTGCATGGAAGAGGCAAGCTGTCAGGTCAGTCTCCCAGCCAGAGCACACCAGAGCAGCTCCCCTGAATTCAGTGGAGCTGCATCACTCTGTTCAATGGGAGATGAGTCTCATGTTGGAGCTACACACAGACTAACTTGCTGACTCCTTCAGTCACAGGCCTGAACACTATGTTGCTTTCTCATAATTTTACAGAATGATTTACACTTGATGTTTTGTGAACATCAGAACTCAGAAACTGATCTACTCACTTCAACTTACACTCCTAATGACTTTGCTGACGACTGGACCTCCAGCTCCCCCCCCAAATACAGAATGTTCTCATGTTGCTTCAAACCGTTAGGGTAAAACACGTTGTCAAACAGAGTATCAGCAGCACTTACATGATTGTATTCATTTCAAAACTGTATTCATTTTTACAGTGAGCCACTTTCTGGATATCAGAAGTCAGCTGGAGAAATGTCTCGAGGCAGAAACCAGTTTATTTCAAGCCACAGATGTTTAGCTTTTACCTTGCTTGTATTTCATGGAGAACATGACAGGCTTGCTAGGTGCAGAGCTAAGATCAGACATGCTCTACAAGCCTTTGTAGTACAGAAGTTAGATTTGGTCAGATGAAAGAGGTCAGAAACACAGTAAACCCTGTAAAAATGAGTTCCGTACAGTGAAGTATTCCTCACAAGGTAACTTTTCATGATTTATTTCTTTCCAGCATAGTTCATAAAGGCTCAAGCCCTCCCAGTCTATGGAGTTGCAAACTGTGGTGAACTTGATGTTAACCATCATCCAGTCTTCTCACCTTCCTACCACAAGAACTAGAAATTTCACACAGAACTGGCTAGAATTACAAAAAAAAATTTTGCATGACAGTTGTGTGAAAGGTAGATTACAACATACCACACTTTTGTTTTCAGACTTTAAGAAAAATACATGCACCTCTTCCTGAATAAGAAACATCACCTGTGACCCACCTTAAAATTCTTAGATTTCCATTTACCTGAAAAAGAGTTGTGCCATAGCAAGGAGACCTAGTTTACAGTATTTCGTTACTGAAACCTAAGAGTTTTTCACTCCATAGTCCACAAATAATCATATAACAAAGGAATGATTGCATTTCTAAGTGGGAACATTCTGATATTAAAGGATAAATACTTAGTGTAAGTCAAGTAAAGAACAAACAAAATATAAACAGTGGATTTTTCCAGAAATATTATGAAAGGTTTTGGAGTTATCTGAAAAGTATATACCAATTACCAGAAACTGATGCATCATCTCTCTCACCCACTTTCTGTTTCTATTTATAATAATTTTCATACATTTAAAAGAAAAAATGGTTCTTTTATCACTCATTGCTTTCAGAATTCCAAAGCAATATATGAAAGCACTACTTTTCTTTCTTTAGCAAAGTAAAATTAACTTAATCTGAAGATCCTCAGGGCAATAAGAATATTATTTTTCATCACTACAAACCAATTCAACTATTTCTCAGTTTTTAAGAACTACTTCAGATTTTCATTTCAAAATCCAAGCACTCCTCCTGTTTTTAAATCCATTAATTACACTGTTTAGCTACATCATAGTGCTGGCATGGACCATCACTGTTAAGATACTGGAACTGAAATAATTTCCATTTACTGTCACATTCATTATCCATTCATCATCCACTGTGCAGAATTCAAAGATGAGTGCAGGAATTTAAAAAAAGATGTGACTGCTAAAGAAAGGAAGTACAGTTTTCAAGAGAGTTTGCTATCTCTCTAATAGTATATACTGAGAAATCTTGAAAAAAAAGTCTTAATTTTAGTCTTGTCAAGTAACAGCTTTAGCACGGACACTTATTCATATTCCACAGCTTTCAAGTAAGTACTGAAACTTTTGGAAGTGGACTGTTGCTTCTAAGATGACAACCTGAAAGAAGAAAACCCATGCCCCTGGGTACTGCGGCTGACTTTCCATCATCATCTCCAAAGCTGATGACTCCTCTTTTACCACCTAGTTTCTAAAGCAGAGGCGGAAGAGGGAGAAGAGGAAGACTGACAATCTGTGCCACAACAAGAGAACTGTTACGCACTGTGCCGCAGAATTGTTTCTGCCTTTTGTATTCAAGGTACACTAGCACACCTTCCAAGTAATGAATTACTTCTTGTCTGCAGGCAAAGTGAAGAACTGGTGCGAATCTCTAGTGTGCATGTTGGACACTGAAGCCTGTGCAAGAATTTAGTTTTGCAATTTACAGAACGTCTCTGGTGATTTCAAAGGGATATCAAAACATGCAGATCATCGTAAAGACCATAAAAGGACAACACATATACATCAAGTGAGAAGTTCCCCACAGCACTATGGTTTCTTCAGTACAGCTTGAGCAAGAACCAGAAGATGGTATAAAGAGCCCCCATTTATTTGTACTCCTGTAGTGCTGGCCACCTCGCACCGCACAGTCAGGATCCTGCCAAACATGATGGCGAGTTCTCACGGTACGGGCAGCTTTTACCTTCTGTTACTTTTTGTGATACTTCCTGGCTGTTTCATCACAATAGTGATCATGCAAATTAAAATGCAGTCTTCTCATAAGCTGTTCAAGCCCCTGAATCTGTCTGGGGTTTCTTTCTAGCTCTTCCATTGCCTGTGAGCATGGCCTTTAGTCTTTTAGTTATGTCCATTTCTGTGGCTGTGCAAAACAACTCTCCTGACTTCTCATGGACATAGCCTGATTCCATTGCCTACCTTCTTCTGGTCCCCAAAAGACGTTGCCTACATGACAAAAGTGTTCAGTCACTGTTTGAGTGACAGGCAGCCCCTACCAATGCGCAGGAACAGCACGACCTTCACCAGCTACCAGAGATGTGCATGGCCGCTTCAGAGTACCTGCTCACACCATGCTTCATGCCACTGTACCTGGTAGTGAACAATCCATGACAACTCTTTAATTCCATATGATGAAGAAAGAAAACTAAAAAAGCAGGAGAGTTGTAATTAAAACTCGATCTATTTGAAAAGATAATTGTTGAGATGGAGCATCTTCTCTGACCCCAGTACAGCCAGTTCTAACATTGCTAGCGCTTACAATGGGTACAGGATTAGAAGCCAATGCAGAGAAAAAGCTGTCTTTCTCAAGTCGGTGAACACCAACCAATTTTTTACAACTAGATATTTCGGCACTTGGGACTGCATCACAGTCAAGGTGGTCAAAATCAGATACTTCAAGTCACGTTCCAGCTCCAAAAGTTTGCAACTATTCGTATTAACTTGCGAATGCTACTCTGCACATTTGGCTTTTTTTTTTTTTAACTATGACACAATTTATATGTCTTACTGTACGCACATCTAAGCAGCCCTTTTTGAAACTTCTTCCCATTTAATATTTCGGTCCAGAATAAACCACCAGCCTTATCCATCACTTACATTCACTACCATCTGTATTTGCAGTCAAATAACAAGGGTATACTACAAAGAGAACAAAATCACTTCCACTGCCCATTAAGGAAACCAGAATTAATTCCACTGACCTGCACTCAAGCATCTTTAATTAAAAGATCATAAGCATATAAGTGGCTTTGATTTCTTCTTCTAATGTCCTCCTCAATTTTTTATTGTACTCACCTTCTCACATCTGTGCACATTTTTCTGTTAGACAAATATAAAATATAAATGTTGTTCCACTTTGAGTATTTCCAACTGCAGCACAAATGTTATTAACCCCTTATTCAACTTAGGCAAATACACATACCAGTCAGCCAAAGTGAGGTCACATAATGCTAAGACAGACTGAACATGCAGAATACATCTACAAAGTCATCTGAGCTTTTGAAATGCTCTTTACTTGCCTGATACCTGAATAACCACACGGAAGCTTCTGCATCAGCTTTTGTTACGGCTTGGTTCTCCTACTAATTCACTGTGCTAAAGCACAGCCTGGGAGGTTTTCTCTCCACGTGCAAGTACGAATGAAGCTTTCAGGACCTATGTCCTTAATAGATGTGAATGCTATGTTGGAGAGCTCTAGAAAGAACCTACCAGTCTGTCCTAAAGGTCAATTGAAAGCAAGCCTCCAATTGTATTTTCCTTCTTATATCATTTACAGAAGGTAAACAGCAGCTAAAACTTTCCTGTGTTTGTCTGTTTGCATTATTTGTTGCAAACAATGATGGCTACAAAGCATTTGCAGTACGTGCTATGCAATATAATGCCTCTCTGTACTTCTTTAGTTTCATTTCGTAAGCATTTCTCCAATTTCATGCTATACAAGAACACATATTTATCCTTGTTACAGAATGGCTCATTTCTATCCTGAATGTAAAAAGAAAAAAAAAAAATTAAACTGGTAATCACATTCACATCTCTGAAACGTTAACCCAGGACTGAAGTATGTCTGTTCTATCACAAAAGATCTCTGAAAACCCTTACTAAGTAAAGCCAGAGTTCTCAAGTGTACAAAGTTAATAGAGCAAAACCAGCTCACCACAGTATTTATTATAAACAACCACCTTCTGAGACGGTAAATCAATATCTATGTGCAAACAAAAGTGTTCAATGGAAAATGTTACAGAGAAGTGAGCCCCCTTTCACTACAGAAGGCTGGAAGTTCATCTCCATCCTTTTTCTTTTTAGTGTGGATAATTTTATTTAAAAGCGCATGTGTGCTTACATCTGGACAGAAGCTGAAAAACAAACCATGAAGGGTTCTGGATGGCAAATTATAGGAGACTTGTTTCTAAATGATGGGGAGCAGTTATACAACTCAATTTCTCCTCTTGGAGGGATGGGATGGATAGAGAGGAGGAATAAAGGATTTGCTTGTGTTCTGAAAAAAAGGAAAAAATCCCAGAAAATAGGGCTTGCTGCAGTTTCCTTAGTTTCAGCAAGAGCTGCAGCTTTAGCAAGACTAAAGGACCACATACAATGCTATGCTACTGAATAAAATCCCAAATCTTGCACTCATTTCATATCTCAGAATCAAATCAAAAGGAACAAAACTTCATGAATTCAAATAAACAACTAACCTTCAAATACAAGAATCCCATGATGAAACACATTAACCTACCACAGATGTGCACAAAAAGGCCTGAGAGTTTTCTTAAGAAGGTCACTGGTCAAGAAACTCAGTGCTGAGCATCATGCTATTCTCCTAAACTGTTTGTGTGACAAAAAGCACTTCTTGCCTATGCAACCTCCCATTAGATGCCCCAGCTGTACTTTGGAAGTCCAAGAAATGAGGGCAAAAGCATCACTTTTGGAAGATCTCATTCCTCTGTGGTTGCAGAATAAGAGAGGCAAACAGGAGGGCTAGCTCTCCTGCAACATGGGCTGTCATTTCCATGATCAGAAGTAGTCTTTGTGCTAAATAAGCCATTAAAATGAAAAGACAGATAGCAAGATATGTTATTATTTCAGTCAGACTAGCCACAGGGAGAAAACCTATACTTTAGATTGCACTGTGTAAAGCATTCCTTTTAAAATGAATGCATAAATTCATTGCTGAATTCATGAATTTTCCTCAGACGAAGACTTTCATCTCGCTCAGGCAGTAAGTAAAATTAAACTTTGGTATTTGAAATGATCACTATTGGATTATACATCATTTTTCCCAGTGGAATGCCAGACAAGGCTGCATTTTTTGAAGTGCTTCAAAAATTAGGCAAAATTGCATTAATTGGAAATAGATTTATTGAAATTAGACTGGTTAAATAGGACATTGACATTTCTAATATTTTATTTTCTAGGTTGGTTGTCTACCCACTGAAGGTCACCATATGTCACCTGCAAAGCACTGTTGGCCAGTATCTTGAGAACAAAGTAAAGATCTGATCCTTTGCCTTTTCCTTAAATGACAGCTATCATTTCCACACTACTCTGACCACTACTACTCCTGTTTCCAGGACAAGGAACTTGTTGTGCATTGATCAAGATTTCAGTTATAAAAAGTGATTTAGAAGTTATTCTTGGGTCAAAATGAATTCCCCAAAAAAGCTGCAAATCATCGAGATAAAGATGGGATCCAGGCAAACCAGAAAACCCTCCTATAAACTTTACAGAGAAATTAAGAATTAAAGAAATACATATACAAAGAAACATATTTTTTGTACCTTAGACCCCTTTTTTCCTACTTTGTATTTTGGTAGGATTCTCTCTTTTTTTTCACACAAAAGGATCAGTTGTGCAAACTGTGGAGCTTTTTGCCTGCTACACAACTATTACATATTTTAGAGTAGCTTATTATTATACCTGGATTTATTCACCATTTATTTTGATGTGACAGATGATTACTTAGCAGTAACAAATGCCAAGTGGGCAGAACTCTAGTGAGTAAAGCTGAGTAAGAAAGTACAGAGGCCAGGCCTGCACTGCAATTCTGAAGCTTCTCTGTTCTCAACCTTTAATTCACTGCCTGTCACCTTGCCCAGGTGCCCATCTCAACCAAGTCCCTCCTGAAAGCTGAGGTTCATTTACCACCTCCTGCATTCCTTTACATCAGATGCTGATCTAAGCTGAGAAAAACTGCTTTCCCCTGATGCCCTTTGCGGGTTTTTTTGCATATTCCTCCACCTTAAAAATGCTCCTCCTTTGTCTGTGCAGAACCTGCAAGCAGTACATAGAGGAGACGAGGAAAAGCTCACCTAAGCAAGGATAAAAGAGCAGAGGAAAAATGCTGGGCAGAAGGCTCTGCAGCCTTGTCCTCTGCTTGAGAGACTCCAAAAGACTCTACAGCAGCAGGACTTACTGTGCTCTTTTCTGCAAATATCTTGCCTGTAAAACTAGAGCTTACTGAGAAACCTTGAAGAACAATCTGCATGCTTCTAAGAGTCTCTATAATCATCCATGCCATGATTTTCCCAGGATAAGTCTGCAATCATTTAAAAATCTCCATTATAAAAATCAGTGAGCCACAGTGAGACAGCCCCATTACCACCCATGATGTAGGCTGCTCCACGCCACCATTCAGCCTGACACACACTCTACACATGCAGTTGGCCTACCATCCACACCCTGCTGCCGAGTTGAAAAATACCCAATGCCAACATTTTACCATGCCAGTGGAAATACATTTCTTTGGCTCATTTCCACGTTACGCAATCTCATAAAGTGGTTTAACGAAGGAGTTCAGGACAATGGGGTGATTTAAAGAAGGTGATTGATTCTGCTAACACTGAAGATGAGAGAGGGGGAAGAACAGATTTAAAAAGAAAACAAACATTTTCCTTGAAATCACTTACACATGCTTCAGGAGCTAGGTTTCAAATGCAGACACCAATATAATTATTTTCTGTTACCTGCTCACATTGATGTAAGTTTCAATACTACATTTTTCACTGTTCAAAACTTCCTTGGAAGTTAAACAAAGTCAGACATATGAAATACATGTGAGGCCTGTCTATCAATGACTAGTCAAATATATTAATTTATTTCTCAAATACATGAGATTAATTTCATACATGTTTTAGGCTCTCATTACCTCTCAGCTATTGACACTTTCCTTTTTTTTCGATTTTTTTTCTTCCTGGATTCAAACTATTATTTCTAAGGGATGGACTTTAAGTGCCAGCTCTTAAAGCCCAAGCAAGAAATTAAATTCTGGAGAAGATATGGGAAAGTAAGCCTTTCCCGCGTTTCTCCTTGCCTGCAGCCAGACAGACAGCGGTAGAGCGAGTATAGTTTACAAGAGCCCTAATAAATACTGGTAGTTTCTCCAGTTCCTACAGGCCCTGTTGTGTTTTATAACCATGCACACAAAAAGGATGCAGGAGGGATGCAGGTCCCTGCGCGGCTGCCTCCAGGCTACCCTCTTCCCTGCACTGAGCAGCTTCCCGCGGGTCGCCGCTCCACTGCGGAGGGGAGCGGGATTGCTCCTTACCTACCAAAAGGCAAAGAGCAGCACTTTGTTAGAAGGGAGCGTTTTCACAGCGTAACGACACTGGGGTAACGCAAAGCAGCAACACGTCCAAAATACAACACCGAATTTGAGAGAAAACAAAAAGAAAAAAAAAAACCCCAACATTTCAGTTATCTCTCACAGGAGACTTTCCCAGCCTACTCCTCGCCTGTCCAAAAACCCCCATATTCTATCATTACATTAACAAAGCCAAGGAGCTCACGCTGTGGCATCTCATCGGAGGGCACTGGAGTTAACAATGCGAGTGTGAGCTCCAGTGGCCATGGCAACAGTAGCTAATTCTTCTTCCCAATCAGGGTGGCAATTCTCTCCCATGGCTTGAATCAGTTACAAAACAAAATACTCTCAAAGACCTTTCAGAGCCAATAGCCTCGCAGCTAATCTGCTAATAGGAAATAATCTGCAGCTAATATACACATTCCAGGGCAGCAGTGTGTTTTCTTAATACTTTGTTACATGGGCCTCTTTCCAAAGAAAGCATAGCAAAGAATAGAAAACAGACATTCATTAAAAATAGTATAATACTACCTGGCCACTATTAATGCCTGAAACATGCTGCAACTTGCATGGCTCTGAAATGGTGATTTGGAGTGACAGCACTAGATAGACTGAATGCAATGCAATTAGATCAAAAAAGTTACATACAGTATTAGTTAGCAGCTAGTTCATGTGAAAAAATCAGACTTTAAATGATTTCCACATTTCTCTCTTTTCATTTGGCCTTAATTAAAGGATGTTAACAAAGGCACTGAGTTACCAAGTATGTGCATCAGTAACATACAGTCTAGATGGATACAAGGAAACAGGTATTAATATACACTTAACAGCATACTCATCTAACTGTGTGATAGTTTAGCCATACATTCTGCTGCCTGGCTTAAACACACGAGTAAACAGCAGAAAGGGGCAGAGGGTGAGAAACGAGTTCTGAAAAACAAGCGATGAATCACCGATTCTGCACCAGTCTTGTCAGGAATACTTCACAGCAGGGCTTAACTTGAGTTTACCAAGGGTAGGACTGCACTTCTGAAAGCCTGAGTGTATCAGCTCCAGTCCGTTGTGGTACAGGCACAGGCACAAAGGCAGGGTGAGCTCCAGCCCGCTTGGGACATATGAGTTGCCATCTTGTATGTGTAATTAAAACATAAACTCAGAGATGCAGCACTACTGTTCGATTAAGGAGAGAATTACAACCCCGTCCCTAGCAAGTCTGAACGCTGCCGATGGAGATGGTTCTTACAGGAGATAACTCTCCCAGCTTCACAACCATCTTTGCTCACCACATCCAAACCAAACCACCATGTCTGCAGCAACGACACAGTCCATGTGAAACTAAAAATCTCTCAATGCTCAGGTATATTTACACTTTTCTTTCTTTTTCCCCTAGAGTGGTAAAGCCGAGGAGACCTGGTCATTTCAGGCCACTGCACAGGCATCAAGCAGAATTAAAAGACTGACTGCAGATTCTGGTGAAGACTGAGAAAGATAGAAGTGGCTAATGCATTGTTCGGTGCAGTGCAACTGAGTGTCTTCAACTATCTGCTGTGACTGTAGAGGCATCTCTTCTCTGGGCTACCACAATGTTTCATTTCTAGCCTCTTCTGTGAACTTCTGAAACTTCCATTAATCAGGGTGAAATTTCATAGATTTCTCTTGCTCCTAAGATGACTGCTGCTCACTGTTATTTTAAGCTGTAACACATAGAAAATCTGTGTCTATATTTAATATAAAAGCTGTTTTGTTTTAAATGAACATGAAATACATCTCTCCATTATGATCTTATTTTTGTTTTATTGAAAACTGCTTGAGTACTTAAATGTGAAAAAGAAGGCAACTAAATGTAATGGGCAAAGAATTTTAGCAGCAACAACACTTTTCAAAGGCTCAGTTAAGAACAATTATGGCACTACCCAAGTCAAAGGCCTTTGAAAATGGCAGTTCTCCCAGTACAGAAAGACGAGGGATACAGTTGAAGTAACATTCAGAGAACTGCTAGTGGGGAAAGACCTTCTCCACATCCGTGGCCACCTCCTTTATGGGGAACTGCTTTTGTCTCTATCTCAAGACTTCTTGTCATGCAATCCATTTCTAACATGTGTGTCAGTCTCCAGGTAAATTAGATGATTTATGAGAACCAGTGAAAATTGGTCACTTGTAGATAGGTGTCTAATGATTGACAGCGAGCTCCTCTTGCACTGGGGGCATTTGTAAGAGCTGCTTCCTGCATGAGTTCTCTTTGAAGTCATCTCAGGAGCTCCTGCTGCACGCCCTGGGGCAGAAAGCTCGCAGGACAGGGTCTCTTCACCTGGCAGTCTGTCTCCCTGAAACTCCCAGGAACATTATCTCTGCACATCTGTAAAATCTGGCTGAAACAGGCTGAAATGCTGACAAGTTGCTGGGTAAGAGCAGGAGGAGCAGAAATGACTGTACAAACATATACAAACACCCTTATCTCCATAAATGCAAGAACATGATTGCATAAAGCCGTGTTACAACGTATACAAGCCCAGTGCACAGTGATAAATTTTGCTTGACCTTGCTCGGAACAAGTGGTTTTGCTGCTGTTCTGCAGTTTATATGTCAGCATTTTGCGTTTGGTGACAGCTGTTTTACACAAACTGCACAATTTACCTTTTCCTGTTTGTTTATTTTATCCTGATACTGAGGTCCAATCCCACCCTCTGTTAACAAACAGCCTGACTCATTCCGAGCACACTCTGCCGAGAGAATGGGATTTCAATAGCGGTCAGCACTAACCTACTTCTGCTCTCTAGCCATTGGCACAGTAAGTAAATGCTCCTTGATTCTGATGGAGAAACACAAACAGGTCATTGCTGAGGGCTCTTGAAATTCCACCAGAATCTCCAAACAGGTCGAACATGCTGCAGTCTTACTGCTGTTTATCCCTGACAAACCCAGAGCATGTGGTATCTGTTTATCTTGATGTGTATTTGAACGAGTTGCTTGAAAGGAAATTGTGCAAACAGGCACAACGAAAAAAAACCGACCACCTTGTTAGCCCACTTTGACTTTCCCTCAGTTCTAGATGGTGATGGTTTGGTGCAGTATTGTGCTTGCCTCCACATTTCAGTTACTGCGTCCTCTCTGCCTCAGAGAGAACGAAAAAACAAGCTCCCGGAGTCACTGTGTATTGCAAGTCTTTACTTGGTGAGAATCCTGAATATTGCCCATTTCTTAAAAAACAGGAGAGAGGCAGAATAAGAGATAGAAAATAAAAGCTGAAACCTTTAAAGTCAAATGATTTTCATCATTGAAGGGTGCTTTTATTTCTCTTTAAATCATTTTTTATAATTTGAGTTGTCATGACAACATGATGCAACACTTCACTGCCATGACAATCTGACAACTTTCAAAAACAGTAAGTGCTGTTTTTACTCTGTTTTTCAATTGCTCCCAAGGAAACAAGCTGTTATTTACTTCTGTGACGAAACTCATACGATACCATAATGGATCCAATGTCAAGAAAAATTAAAGCATAGAATGGGGGAAACAGGAATGGAAAATGTGCTTTTGTGTACATAATTACTCCATAAAAAGTACACATTTTTTCCGCTCTCTTATTCTGATTCACCACCGTAACTCTGCTTATTTCCACCTATGAATTCACTAACTTTCTCCTCAACCTGACTAGAACTGGTCCTTGATTAATCACAAGATCATCATTGATTCAAAAATGGCCTGTTTGCTCAGCAGCCGTTTTATTTGATGTTTTCATGCTTGGCTGTGTGCATTTGGATACTACACAACAAACTGAAATAAATGAAATCTCTGTGTGACCACGAGTTAACTCCAGCAAAGCAATGTATTTGTAAATCCCATCAACTGATGTGAGACTTGTGTCTAAATTCTACGGGGACGATAAATCCACTGGCTAACTCTCTCCTAGACAGAGCCAGGAAATGTTTCCAGACACTGGAGCTTGGTTATCTGTATTATTCAGCTGTCGGAAAAAAATCACTGGGATGATACCTATTCTGTCTAGCAAAAATAATTCTCAGGCGGTAGCATGGACCAAGGACCACTCCCAAAAAGGCAGTATGGATGCAGCCACCTTGTTCTGGAAGCTGGGGCAGTTTAATTACACTGAAGTACAGCAGCTGGCCTCAGTGGCATGGGATGATCCTTAGGACCATTTTCTGTACTGGGATAGACATAGCCATTGTTTTCCTAGCAGCCTTTCTTTGAGGAATATGAAAAAGCTCAAAACACTCGACACCAAAATACCCTATTGTAAAGGCCCACTTCACACAGGGGCTGGCGTGCTGGAGGTTCTGTTACAGCACAGCACAGCATCTATATAGCACTCACTGCAAGACCCAGCCTAACCCTGGAAACGCTGTCTGCGGCTGGTGTCCAGGTCAGTACCTCGACACAGCCTCAGTGGGCTTTCCCCACCCCCGCCTGCTGCCCAGCCCCTCCAGCCTGCGCAGAGGCACCCCAGTCCGGACACAGCCAGAGGGGAATCAGGGAGGAATCAGGGAGACTTTCAGCCTGATACAACATGCGATGTGCTTCGAATATCAATGATCGCTTTCTTGAACAAAAGACAGGGCTGAAGCGAAGGAGCAGTATCACTTTTAGAAGACTACAACTGAGAAATTGCCATGTGTGTACAAACACTTCTCTATGGCAAAACCTTAAACACACACATATATATATAAGTGTGTGTGCATGTGTGTATATAATTGACATGTATATATAAAAATCAGTATTTTTGGCAGCAAAGGTACCTCTGTTTTGCAGCATCAATATCTAATAACAGAAAATGAATCATTCTACAAGGAAAAAAACAAGCATGCTTTCATGATCGATATTTTAACTATCTTCATGCACTTTCACTATCTTCATGCACTTTCACTACCCTATTCAGTAGTTTAGTGACTATTAGTTACTCCTATCAGGCTCAGATAAAGGCAAGCTAAATCAGAGGTTTCAGTGCTTCACCTTCTTTTCTATGAGAGCTCAAGACTTCATTTTCAATGTGCCTAGAAGATAGGAGTTCACTAGGAGAAGCAAAGCACTGAACAGCTACAAATCAGGCCCATCCTGGAAGATCTCATTCAGCTCCTTCTTTTCTATAAGGGAATCTTTCCACTGATTTCAATATAAACTAAACCAGAGAATAAGCGAATTATACATAAGCTCTTCATTAAAAAAAACCAAAAAACAAACAAACCAAGACCCACCCCTGTCTCCAAAATCCCACACAGTTCCCATTCCACATCTTTACATGTCTCTATTTATTACGAGTTCCTGTTGACAGGAACAGATCTAGCCTTTGTTTCCATCGGTACCTTATTAGCAAATAAAGGTTGCCAAAAGCCAAAATGGTTCGAGATGTTGTTTCACCAAAGTTGCCTATAAACCAACTTCTGTTTATGAGTCAAAATGTGCTCACGCTTTTCGTCATATAGGTCCCACAGTCAGGATCATCTTGCTTTTCTTCCTCTGACAGGTGGCACCTGATCAAAATCATGACACTTTCTGCTCTACACTCTCCAAAAACCATCACATAATATGCTAAGAGTTGTTCCAAATCACCAGCCTAGGTATTGCCAGGAGGGGGAGAGGAGGCCAAACTCATTGCGGAGCAGGAAGGGAAAGTGGGGACGTAAGAAAATCATCAGGTTTCTGAATGGCATAGCAGTGACTTGACTCAGAAACTTATACGCTGGGAATGCGTGTTATGCCCCTGACATGCAGAAAGTGGAGACACCCGTAGGCACCATCCAGATGGTAATTTGAACTAGCTGGCCACAGTACGGGTGATAAATCATCATTTAACATGGCCTACGGAACCAGGACAAAGAGTGGATAGAACAAGTTGTGCAATGACACTTTATCAGTAGCAGATAAATTGGTATGACCTGGGTGTATTTTCAGACATTTGGATGCTAATATGCAGTTTCAAGAGTAGCATGTTACTGACCTCAGATTGCTTCAGTGCTGAATACTGAATTCTCTTTCTCATGAAACGTTTTTAACCACTCAGAGATTTTTTTTTAACGTGTCTCTCAAGAAATCACCCAGAACAGAGAAACTTAAGTGGTGATGCATAATGAATTGGGACACTCATGTGTGATTTTAACCTCAGCTGTCTGATGGACCTGCTTCCTGTTGACGGCATAACAGAGAGTTGCACAATGTACCAGAAAAATTTGTGGGCAGCGTGACGATGATGTAGAAAAAACAACAGTGAAACGTGGATTCAGCACAGGAAAATTTGTACTGGCTGAGGAGGGATGCTCCAGAAGAACGTGGGCAAGTGATTCACTGGTGAGGAGGGAAGAGGTAGTATCAGCCACCTCTTCAGATCGTGTCCTTTCAAGAGCCTGCAGTCTGGAAAATAACCTACCCATCCTTCTATCCCAAGACTCATTCCTACTTTAGTTCACTTTGACAAAAACATTAAAATCAAGTAAACACAGATCCTGGGGAAATGTCATAAAATAATCCTTAAGTTAACAAAGTTTTCTTTACTAATGAATTGTATGCATATGCTTAGATGCCACTGAAATGTGCAAAGCTACCCGTCCTTTGCATATTTTTAAAGCAAAATGTAGACAAAAATTCAGCACATTTTTGTGAGGAACCATGCTAGAAGCACCTACCATAATTTGTACACTACTAAAATTTAAATATTAAGGATTTAAAAATCACATTACCATAAATTACCATTCAATGAATTACCACTCCTCAGAAAGGCATATATTCATTTTCTTTCCTACCAATCAGATTTCTTTTGTTTGCAGTACTGGATCCACAACTTACCTTTAGGTGTCTTTCTAAAGTACCCTTGCCATGACATAAATACGAATCATGCTTCAATGAAGAACGGGAATAGCAAAAACGTCAACATCACAAAACAAGCACCAATTTCCCCATACTTTGAATAAAAATGCAGGCTTGATAAAAATAATTTCTTTTTTCTTACAACACTAGGTTTGTACTTGATGTTTTGAATGGGCCCCTTAATAGCACAGTGACACAAGACTTGTAAATCTAAAATGATGCTGAAAGTCATTTTTAGAATTGTAATTAGAACAATATGTAAAAAAGCCTGAAGTTAATACCTGTCCTCTGAAAGTTAAATCTTTTGGTCTGTTTTTTTTTTTTTTCTGTGCATGTAGAAGAGCAACACCATCAAATATCAACATAAATAAGTGAAAGATAAAGCATATTAAATGTCTCCTAATAAATTTCAGACTGTTAAGTATGTGCATACACACAACCCATCCAAAGTTCCTCTCTGCTCAGTATTAGAAGTACGATGTCGCTTTTGTAAGGGGTTTGCCATGATCTGCTTAGACAAGCTTTTCCTTTGGTTGTATTCTGTATTTGTTTGAGACTCCATTACAGACATGCTGTTCTAAATGTAGTTTGAGATGGAAGCTAAGAAAACAGGTACAATATTAGGACTAACATAGCAGTAGGGTGCCTTGAGTCTGCTTTCCTTGGTTTTAAGGCAAAAAGTTGAAGCATCTAGAACCTGTAGCAAACACTACATCTGACAGCATTTACTGAGACTGGCAATTTTCCAAGGCAATACTGCATAGACTGTAAATGCCTGGGGGTGCAAATGCTTTTTTCTAACATGCAACTCATAGCAAAAAGAGGAACATGTGCTTAAATGGAACTATGGCAATACAACTAAATAAATATTAATCATCATCAATCTTCCAGCAGTTTCCCCCAGAATTTGTTCAACAGGTAAAGACAAGCTGCTGATGACATGTTCAAGGATTTCCTTCTTTTTAAACTGAAAGTCACTTACAGAAATTACTGTATAAACCTACTATGTCAGATGTAATCAAGCCGATTGGTAAATATTAGCATGTTTTTCTATCACTGGAATTTGCAGCAGAAGTATGTAGGATACATGACGTACCAAAAAAAAAAAAAAAAAAGTTTGGCTGAAGTTG
>Ga0065711_1029485_pt1 | contig 36013 bp, 11 predicted proteins | sample Hoacrofraction12_FD_59098 | JGI IMG/M metagenome (GOLD analysis project Ga0065711, IMG submission 59098) | Hoatzin crop microbial communities from Cojedes, Venezuela - Epithelial fraction 12 v2 (version 2) | ecosystem: Host-associated > Birds > Digestive system > Esophagus > Crop | place...
AGGTGACCCTGCTTCGGCAGGGGGGTTGGACTAGATGACCCACAGAGGTCCCTTCCAACCCCTACCATTCTGTGATTCTGTGATTCTGTGTTTTTTGGAGGGCGATTATGTGTGCATTTCTAAATTTCTTATGTTTCTGCAGAACCATTTTTGAGAAATACCTTTTTTGCTTTGGCAATGGGATGTAAAAACATAGTTATTATGGTATCTAGGAAAGATATTGATCAGAAAGCATTATACAGGTAACAAAGATCGTGACAGATCTGAAGTCCTTATCTGTATTTTCAAATCAAAAGGGTGTTGTGGCTAAATCATGTTGTGACTAAATCATGTGGCATATCATAAATATAATAATTTCTTTCATTAATCTAATTTTGGTTTAGGTTTCCATTTATTTTATTTTGTTTTTCCCAATGATGGCTGAAAAAGACAAGCCAGTATATCAGCTCAACTGTAAAATACTTAATTTTTTTTTTTTGTAATCAGGATTTTGTTTTAATGTTTTATTGGTTGTTAGTGTACAATGTATTGTTCTGTCAACTTCAAATTACAATTCTGTGTTTTTCTCTCTATTTTGATGGTAATTTCAGTCTCAGAAAATCAAGCATTACTGAACTTTACCCTGACTCTAAATGTGGTGAAAACTGGTATAATACTCTTTGAGCAAAGGTGATGTTATACAAATGTACATTTTTATTAATGTTTCTTCTGTCATGGAAGCCTTTGAAGTATGTTTCTGGTCTCTCTAATCAGAAATGCCAGAAAGTATTTAATGGTTTTAATTTTAGTTTCTTTTTTTAGGAAGACTTTAATTCATGATTGAAATATTTGGTTATCCTTAACAGGCTTGGTTCAGTATTCTTTATAATCGGTGTCACATTTCTTCTGTTTATTCAAGTATGACCTTATTTTTTATGTTTTTGAAATGATTTTTGTGGACTTTTTTTTAAATGTTTTTATTTTATTTTTGAAACTTGTGAGACTGGAAAAGTTTTACTTTCCTATAGGCTAGAATACATTATATATCCCATACTGTTGATGTATAGACTGTAGAAAGCCAGCTAATGTGATTAACTATCTAGATCAAACAAGGGAGATTTGTTTTTAACAGTAGAGATTGTAGTCTCTTGAAGGCTCAAGTTTTCATCATTGCTGCTCTATTTGGATTCTAGTTTTGCTTGTGTTGTAAATGAGCACAATTTCATTAGAAGTATATCTGTCCTTTTTAGTGCATGTACTTTCATTTTGAGATACTAAAACTTTGGCTTGATTTGTTCTTGACCTGCAAGAAAATAAAAACTTTTTTCTCAAGTGTTTTATAATTATTTTGGTACAAGGGCTAAGTAAAATAATTCTAGAGAATCTGAAAGAATTAATTTCAGAAGCAAGGGACTCTTGTTGCTAGGTTGTGCTGTCCATTTTGGTCTTTGACTTGAGCAGTCTGTTCCCCAATATGCAACCCTTGCTGCTTCCAACTCCACTACAGCAGAAGATTCTGACATTGAAAAATACGAGAGTGAATTTGGAGTACAAAAAAGAAGTTTGAATTATTGAAATTGCACAGTATTTCATATACTTCTATATGTGTTTGCTGTGTCAGCTTAGATTATATTTACCTTCACAAAGACTTTATTACATTAACACAGTATTTCATTCCATAAAATTACTCATGTCCATTACCTTTTTATCTGCAAACTCAGCTGAAAGTTTGACCAAAGCAACAAAGCAAACAAATTATTTTAGCTTTACAAGAAGGATAGGTAGCTGCCATTTAAGTCTCTTAAGATCTTAAAAAAATGGATTGGACTAAGTAAATGGAATGTGTTCTGATTTCTTTGTTTGTAATTTAGAGTTTACATTAATATGTTACATCATAAATTTAGTTGTTTCTGTGTCTGAGACCATTTAAGATAATTTCATTTTAATGTCTTCATGCTGGATAAAGCTCAGTGGCAGTATTTACACTCATGTGCCTTTGAACATGAGTAAGACTCAAAATCTACTAGACAGGATCTGCAGTGTGGCTTGGATTAATTGTATCTGTTGGTCTAGACGATCTTCATTGTTAAGTAATAACTCTTATTGCACTAGGAGTGCTAATGACAGTGACGGCCCTCTGACTCTACAGCCTAGACGTATGACTGAATTGCTTTATTGCATACCATCATGAAGACCTTTTATGTTTCTCAGTCGGAGTAGTCTAGAAAATATATCTGTGCCAACAGTGCATCTAAGATCATAATCCTTTATTTTTCTCTTAAATCTCAACATAATATCCAGCCTAGTGTGAGACTGTGGTAATTAAACTCCATACTGAAAGCTATGTGCTTTATGGATCGTTGGATATGCTAATTACCTTTTACTAGGACTGTCACCTGTATTTATGTTGTAGTACGCAATGGAATAATTTCATGTACTTGGCAAAATCAGTAGTTATGGAGGTATTTTATTTTAATTTATTTTTAAATAAAACATAAAAATCTGATACTTGTTTTTTTTCTGTACTTCAGCTAAATGAAACCAAACTTAATCTGATTAGGTCTGTTGAGTCTTCTGTTCACTTACCAAAGTGTATTTGCAACGTATGACATGTTTTCTATTGCAGTTGGTTTTACATGTGCTTTTACCTTTCTCTAAATTGGAACAAACTGTTCAAAGCTTGAATTGGATAAACAGACCTGTTTAGTGTAATTCAATTATGGCTGATGGATGGTTCATATTGCACAAGCAATATGCAATGGGATGCTATCAATACCTTTTCTCTACCACGGTACATGAGTACTAACTCAGTGTCATGAAAAAATAGAGTATCAATTGGATTGTAATAGTTTTCTCATTTACAACAGTGGTGTTCAGGGTCTTCTTTAATTTAATATTAGTTTTTATTTTTAATTTTTATTTAGCTATCATATGTAATCAGGTAAAATAGGCAATGGAGTCAATATATATGAACATCCGACTGAAATGTAGCCAAATGCTTGTTTGTATCCTTGTCGCATCTTATTTAAAAAAATAGATGTAGAGTTAAGCTTTTTGCAAAATTAATCCAGGAAAATCACAAGTAGATGTAGAAGGTGTCTTGTAAAGCAAGAGGCTACACCTGTCCAACCTCTTTATGGAAATCAGCCAAAGTTTTATGAAAATTGAAAATATTAGGTCAAACAGAAATTAACGCTATTGTATTTTTCGCCTAAAAGTTTTTACCATTTCAAGATAAAGAATCAGGTTTCCAAGTAAAAAATGCTGTTCATTGTAGGTGACATTTTGACATTTTATCATACATTCATGTGAGAAATAATTGTTTCTATAGACGTTCCTGGTGACATACAAGCTGTACCCAGGTGGATGGGTGTTTTGGTTCACTGTTGGGTTGCCGAAGAGTCAACTCCCAAAAACTGCCTAACAAAATCTGTTCCCAAATTCTGAGCTCGCTCGCTGAGGATATGGATAACAGGTAGTGAAAAAGAGGAACTTTGCACAAACTAATGCTTTTTAGCAGAAAAAAAGACAATGCACATGTGATGATATCTGATTTCCTGTTTGTTTGCTTCAATGCTTCATATTAGAAATTACAAAGCTCTCAGGTGTTTTTGACTCCAGCACAGTAACAGCTTAAGTCAGTTCTGTCTCTGAAAGCCATAGGTGTTTTTCAGCACTTAGGGGCATGCAGATTGTTTATCTGTTCAAATGCAGGGTGGTGGTTGTGGTAACAATGCAAATTTCGAACCAGGGTAAAACTCTTTAGGTAAGCACTCCCCTTAGAGTAGCAATATATCTTCAGAAGGACATACTCTAAAATATGAAATCCCTCTTTATTTATATCAAAAGAAATGTCTCTGGTGATTTCCCTGAGAGCAATGATGACCTTTTGGTTGTAGCTGCACTAAATCCACTTCTGCATAAATTCGAGTACTTTGAGTATTTTTCAAATTTGTATATCTTTTGATGATCTTTTAGAGTTTTTTTCCTTCAGTTTCCTGTTCATCATGTTGTATTTACCAGTATGCCCTATTTTGTCTAAGCTTCATTGTTCTCTGGTAAATGAAACTATATTTATCCTTGCAGGAATGTTACATATGTAGTGAAACATATTGGAGTCCCAGTTTTTTAGCTTGAGATAGTTGTTCTGAATCTGGTTCTGGATCAACAGGAATTTTTCCCCTGTTAAGGTATACTGTGTGCTTATGTGAAAAAAAATTAAAGCTTGATTCTTGGAGTGGAATTCCACAGAATAATTTAGAGTAATCAGTATAGTGCTGAAGGTCTCAGCTTGTCCAGACTGTCTGGACATCGAAGCAAAACTCTTATTATTCAGAAGTGGTATGGAAACATATGGGGCAGGCTGATTCAACTTTGTAACATACCTTCCTTGGGATAAAATTGTTCTCCCAGTTTTGTCAACAACTGAAGAATGTCAAAGATGAAATCCACAACCTCTTCATAGTTTAATGTGATGGATTTCACAGTCCATCCAATATTGTATTGGTTCCTCCAATATCAACATTGTCAGCAGAAATTTTTAAAGACAAAGTTACCATTACATTCCTCCCAGTCATTAACTGTCCAGTTATTTGAATACATATCTTAAACATTTGAATGTCTGCAGCTACTAAGTTGGCATCTCCAGCTGTAATGGATTCATCCCAGTGATTCAAATAAATTAAAAGCTTGAGGTGTCTTTGTCAGTAGTTATTAGTTTAGAAATCTCTGATACTCAGTGACATCTATTACTTGCTCGTATTTGACTTATCTGTAGCAGTCAATATCAAATGACAGATTCAAACAGATGACATCAAGAAGAAAAGTCAAGCAATTTAGTCCAGTCTCTGAGCTCTGGCAGGATCAACTATACCTAGACAAGCTGGACCAGTTATATGTCTGTACTTAAAATCTTCTAAATAAATGATTTGGTAATATTCCTAATTTCTTTCACCCTAACAACTGAAAAGTTTCTGGCTATGCAGCTTTGATAGCATTTTTTGCAAATTACATTGGTTTCTTCTCTAACCTATAGTGGCCACTGAGCAAAGCAGATCACCCTTTTGTTTATAACACATTCGTGCATGTTGGAAGAGTATTACTGTGTCACTAAGTCTTTTCATCTTTAATCAAATCCTGTTGCTTGAACGTTTGCTCACAGGTTATATTTTCTACTCTTCCTAATCCCTTTTACTGTTCCCTGCAATTTTCTTCATTTTATCTCCATCTTCCTTAAAGTGTTGTTGTGAAAAGAGGACACTGCATTACTTGGAGCTCACTGGTGCTGAATTGAGCACAATTATTGCATGTTGATCTGCTCAGCTGCTGCTTACTCTTTTACTCTGTGTGTTATGACTATGTTTGCCATTTTCCGGGTATAACACTTTGCGATTGCCGGTACTGAATTCCAGCCAGCTGCTGAAATTTCAACCCCTAGTCTAAAAGTATTTTTTATTCCAGTGTCCCATGTGCTTGGAACCCCTCTGCCCTTAGTCTAACAATCAAATTTGGTCTTGTCTTTGCCATTACTAGTGGAACCGATGAAAATGCTTGGTAGATCTCAGCCCATACAGTCCCCGATCTAGTCCCACTTGAAACCCCCTTCCAGTTTGACCGCAAATCATTAATAATTGTTCACTGAGAGCAATTTCTCGACTGGTTGTCCACCCACCTGATGGCGATTACATCTCCTGCCTTAGCTTATTTATGAGAATATTATATGGAATAGTGTCAGAAGCTTTAATTAAAAGTCAGGATACATCATATCTACAACTTCCCCTTTATCCTGTTAGCTTGGCAGAAGGAAAGTAGACTGGCTTGACATGACTTCTGTTTGACAGATGCATGTAGGTTGTTTCTTATTTTTGAGGAACTCACAGATATCATGTTTAATACTTAACTCTAAAGTTATTAATTTGACCAGGTGGTTCTCTGTTAGCCCTGAGAAGTTTTTGTTGTGTTTTTTTTTTTCCTTCCTCTACAGGTCCCTGATAAATACTTACTAATATTCAGAATTCCAGTTTCCTAAAACCTCCAGAGTGAATATTTTCAATTTCTGCTCCAATGCTCATATATGACTGATCTGCATCTTCTTTCAGCATATTTTCTTCGTCAGTGTATTTTAATTTCCTTTTTAAATTAATTCTGTTAAGTGGGTCTTCACAATTTGTCTTTCATGTGAAGATTTAGGAAAAAGGCAATGAATAGGTTACCGTTCTTTTTTATAACCTGTAATTTGGTGTCCGTTCTCTTTCACATTCTTTTGTTTTCATCATTCAAGTATAGTTATGGACCCTTTCTGTCGCCTTCTCTTCCTTGTTCTAATAAGACCTCTTTTTTTCACACTTGTCTATTTGATTTCTTTTCATATGAACATAAAGTACTCCTTTATCCTCAGTGATGTGTGCTTGTGCTTGTTATCATATGTTTCTATGATTCCTTTTCTGCTTTCAGATCAGTAAAGAGCTCCTGGCTCAGCCACAAAGATCTCTAACTTTGCTTCCTCTGTTTCCTTCACATACACATAATTTATCTTTGTGCATTTGATAACAAAATGTACAGTCTTGCTAACAGGAATTTTTTCAAACTGTATGTTCAGAGTTGAAATGTGGCTTACGGTGTTTCTGCACTTACTAGGATGTATGCTTTGAATAAGCTACTAAATATACTACTTTGTTTTTTCGTACTAAGAAAAGGCAAGACAGATGCTGAAGTGTACACAAGAAGATGAAAACATCTTGTGGCATTGAGGATGGTGGAAACAGCAAAAGATTCAGCTTTCAGCAAACCAAGTTGCTCGGATTAGCAAATTCTTAATTGCTTGAGCTGTCAGCTCTTCTGCACTTGATGTTTTGTTCGGGACAGTGTCAAGAGTGGCACAGACAATTGGATCGCATTTTGTTTACCCAAAGGTTAAAGCTAAGTCTCAGCAGGATTCGGAAGGTATTGCCTTTCAATGGGACGGGTGCTGTCAATCACATTATCAGTTACAACTCTCTTTTATGGAAGATAGCTGCTCTTGGCAATTGCGAGGCTGGAATTCAGTAGGAACCAGCAGCTGGGAGATGTTGCCTTCATCAATGCCTCTGATGATGCTGTCACTCCTAGTTCTTGGTCCTATATTAGCCCTGCTTCATAGTACTACCTATCTACCTCTACTGTCTTCAGCATCTGTATCTTTGCTTGCTTACTGCATCTTAGATTTTCTTTTCAGGAGACACTTGAGATTTTTGAAGTCCATTATACTTATTTATTTTACTCATCCTTCCAATTAATTCAAATATTAACTGTAATAGCTGTTTTCCCAATTAGTTTTATGCCTCCAGATTTTCAATAAATTCCTCACTTTTAATGAAACTTAAATCTTCTTCTCAGACCTCCTTTTATGACATCGAATAAACTGGACTCTTCCTTCTTCCTGAATTCAGAGGAAACATATTTCTTATGGAATAGAAAACTTCCTTTTTTTGCCCTTACAAAATTAATCATACCACTCAGGTCAATATTGCAATTCTGTGATTTGTCACACAAAGAAATAGTGAAAACAATCTTTCTGTAACTTTATTTGTCCTAGGACAGATGAAATGTTCTGTCTCAAGAGAAAATAATTTGATGAAGAATTTCAGAGTAGAAGTATGTATACCAGGGTCTAGTAGAGCTTTAAAATACAAGCAGCAACTTGCTTGAGTCAGGAAATAATATGAAAGCTATAGAGTGTGAGCACCAGTTATTTTTTAGTCATCTGAAACAGTTTCTGCTCTATAGGAAAAATGTTATCATTCAGCAGCAGACACAAATACACTTTACTTGAGAATTTTTGCCGGATAGTGTTATATGGATTTCCAAAGCTTTGTATAATATTTCCCCATTTATCATGGTGCTCTTTGCAAATGCAGTAAAGTCAGGAAGCATCGCTATAGGATTTTATGTAATTTATTCTTAGTCTTTCATACTCTTTTTTGAGAGTGAATCAAGAAGTGTGACTATACATACTCTGATTGCATAGTTTTGTTACATTCAGTCTACTTTTGTTTACACTGGATGTTAAAGATAACAGACCTATGTTTATTCATAACAAAGTCTCAATAGGTTTGATTCTGCTAGCCTAAATCCTTTATGTACTCATTTACATAGATTACATAGATTAGGAACCTCTTTGGCTCTACTCATGTGGGAGAGGTAGAGACACTAGTTGGTATGTAACCTTACCAAAGAAAAAGGAGATGCATAATCTAAATAATTTTCAAAAGCAAGAGGGAATAATGTTTGTGATTTTAATGCCTGAAGAAGGACGAGTGGTCTGACCATTAGGGATCTCCTAAATCACGCTGGGAAAACCCCAAACTCTGGGAAAGTTGCCTGTATCTTGTGGTTCCTAGGTAACATGTTTTTATCATCCTTTCTACAAAGGGTCACAAATGCAGCATTTCTTCTTTTCTGAGACCTAACTTGAGGCGGTGGGCTCTACTATGAAGGGATGTTGAGCCTCTTCAGCTGGGACAGAGGGCACTGGGAAGGCTGCTTTTAGTATCAGATGGGATACATACAATTATCTGAAAGATTGGATCCTAGGCAGTTCAGAATGGACATCTGATGTTAGTTGAAACTTCTGACTTCTTTCCTCAGTATTCCTCAGTTCTTCATGCATGAAATGGGACAAAGAAAATAAATCAGTTTGTGGAATGCTGTTAAACTCTGAAGCTGAATAATCTGTGAGGCTAGTTATAACTACAGATGTTGTTTGACTGCTCATTGAGACAAAAGAATGTTGCATAGATGCATGTCAAGTGAGCACCCACAAGCATGAGTTCTGAGTGAAGCCAGAAGCCTGTGGAAAGTAGAATCAGATCATAAAATTAAGTCCAGTAAAGCTAGGGTGGCAAATTGAAGTATTCCAGGATACTTTAATTCTTCCACTTTTTAACTACTGAAAGGCTCACTTACGAAAATAATATTCTTTAATGCATTTTTTGTGTATGTGGATAATAATGTAGTTGGTTGTTGTTTGTGGTTGAAAGTCTAATAAATTGTCATGTTGCCTACTGGTTTTCAATGGAAACAGTTTTTTTTATTTTTAGCTGTTATGTGGAATGATATCTTTTAGTACCTTTCCAGAATACCAAGCAGCCTGTCCTAATTTTCACTGTGAGCAAGAGATTCTGTCCAAAACTGATATTCAGCAGGAGCTGCAAGCAGCAGCTATAGGTTGTGGACATATACTTGAGCCTGAGCACTCCGATTTATTAGCCTAGGAATACATATAAACTTTCCTCCGAAGAAAATGCTGAATATGGAAAGGCATGTCTTCCCCTCCTTGCCCTCTCCAAAGAGAGCTGTTGCCAGTGCTTGTGCCAGCTTAGGAAGTTCGGCGATTGGTTGACAATGTACAGCTGCCTGGACCACAGGACTATGTAGAGGAAGATGAGACTGGCTCTTACTTCCTCCATTAGGAGCATAGGCTGCTTCCTTGGCATCTGTTTACCCTGTGGGGGAACGATACACACCACAATCAAAAAGGGAGAAAGCTGGGAGAGGAGCACTACAGCAAACCTGCCAAAATGAAATAGTGGGACCAAGAAACTTGCTTATAGCAACCTCACCATGATATATAATACCAACCTAAACCCAAGTAGGCAGTCATGCATAAAATAGCAAAGAAACTCAGAACAGAGCATGTGGGAAAGTATCAAGGGTATATGCTTCAGAGACCACAGTTCATTGTGTCTCTTGCCTCTGACAGACTGAACATCCCTCTTCTCGTAGCCGTGTCTGAAATACTCTGCGAGACTGAAACACAGATCAGAAGTTAGGTCCAGTGAAACTAGCTTCTCCCTCTAACCAAGAAGTGCAGAAGAGCCATCAACAGGTTCTTACGAAACTTCATGTTAGAAATGCATTTCGGACTGGACTGTGTGGGAGGGATGAGTAATGGGCTCTGATTGTGTTTCACTCATATACTGATTTCCCCCAGAATGGATACAAGGCAATTTTCTGTAATCTCAGCAGTAGACCACTTGCTTTGCAATTCATCAAAATTGACTATTCTTTATTTAAAGAAGTGTTAACATTTATTTATGGTACTTCAGGTTTGAAATGTTGGCATACCTGTATTTAAATATTTACTAGAAATTTCATATATGTTTTCAAATATTTAAGATAGGTCAAATGGGGAGAGGCTAGAGATTTTGACTTCAGAACCTATGAACACTATGTACTGTGTTAGAAAAGCATAGTTTACCAAAAACTTTGGTGCAAAATATTTGAAGTGCTAAGATTGTCTGTCTTTATTACTATAACTCTGATAATTTGAAACACAAAGTGAATAATTGTTGAAAAGGGGACCTATGTAGTTGTAATTTCCCTGAAAATAATTAGCTATGAAGGTCACGTTCGCTGAGGGAATTCCATTTTTTTCTTATGATTGATGGTTTCACCTTTCAGATATTTTTTGCTTGCTTCTATCTCATCATGGTAGAAAATTCCAGTGTCCTCATCATGCCTGATTATTTCCACCTTTGCACTGGCCTTTCTAGACAGGTAAGGTATTATCTCTCCCATATACCAAATGTGTTGCATCTAGTCTTACATTTCTGTTCCCTGAGAAGACCTACTGCAAAACTCTTATTTGTTATATTCTTCTCATGCTTTTTTTTTTCCCTTCAGTAGTGCTTTCACAGTTCTGCTTCTGTCTAAATCTTTTCGCTGTTTTTCCCTCCCTCATTTTCCATCAGTACCCCATAAACACTGTCTAGCTTGCTGCTTTTATTGCTTTCAGTTTTTGCTTTCTCACCACAGCAATGTGACCTCTCTGGGTACTAAGGTGATTCCTTTTTTAAAGCCGTCTGCTTTTGGATATCTTTCTCTTCTCCAACCCAGATGCGGAACACATGTGTGTTAATGTCTGTGAATGTAGACTTTTTTAGGTTTAGAATCTTTGATTATTTCTTTTGGATGCTCCCTGAAGAGCATAATCTGGTAGCCCAATGCAGTACGACTGCTATGGCTCTGCATCCCCAGGCTCAGCAAGCATATTCATATGCATATATATGTATATATATGTATATATACACCCATGCAGTACAGACCACTTTAGTAGCTGGTCTTAGACTCTTAGACTGGACTCTTAGATGACCTGCAAGTTCACTGTTGGATCTCGGGTCTCCCCAGTTGTTGGCACATGGACGCAGCAGCCTTGGAGGCCCACAGCCCTGCTCTGGCTGCTGGTATTCAGGCCTCTCATCCCATTTGCCATGCAGTCCAGCTTGACACTTGCTAGCATTCACCCAGGCCTACTTCGAACAGAGGTGCATCCACACAGGAGTTAGATAAAACAAGATTAAGTGTTTATACAGAATAAATTGTGGTAATCAAACACAGGGTAGTCAGATGGGTGTACCGTACTATTGCTTGTTTCCAGTTGATTGACCCCTTTTATCCCATCTACCCTCTATGTTCCCACTCCTCTTCCTCCCTGAGCCACCTAGATACCTCCATTTCTCCACCTTTAGTCCTTCCATTAAACATCCCATAGTAAATTTCATAGATCCCCACAATCTTTTTAAAACATCCCCCCAGAAAATTTTACACAGTCTCCAAATGTTCTTCACCCTGCATCCCACTCTTAAACCCTTGTAGACAACCACCCCATTCAGCATGGAAAGTGATCATGCAAGGGTGTTTCTTTCATTGGATCACCTTGGGAGGTTTCACCCCAGGACCCCAGGACCATGGCCTAACTCCCCTTGGAGGTCATAGGGAGGAGCTGATACAGTGATTCACTGTTTAGGTTACCTGGGTTCCTCCGCCTGGCATTGGTCCTCCAGTCCTTGCTGGGATCTTTGTGTTTATGGAGATTAACCTTTGATAACCTAACACACTGGAAGAAGCTCTACCCTGCCCACAAAACCTAAATGGTAATGCTTTGTGGAAAAGTTACATTTTTTCATCATTGTTGTCTGTACACTTCTGTTGGGATTTAGATTGGATATTAGGAAAATTTTCTTTACTGAAGGAGTCATCAGGCATTGGAATAGGCTACCCAGGGAAGTGGTTGAGTCCCCATCCCTGGAGGTGTTCAAAAAACGTGTAGATGTGGCACTTCAGGATATGGTTTAGTAGGCATGGTGGTGTTGGATTGACGGTTGCACTTGGTGATCTTCGAGGTCTTTTACAACATATGATTCTATTATTCTATGATTTTTACTAAAATCTAGTTCTACAGACTAGCTTTGTAGCACAGAGAGGATTTTTCAGAAGTGTTTTAGCAATCCAGAGCTAATTAGAAAGTATCAAGGGTAAGAGATACGTATCTCTTCTTTGGTTTGCAGTCTTCTGTAGTGGTCTAATATTTAATCCAGTGGCAAATTCATTGTTTTCTGCCTATTTTCTGACTCCTTAGCACTCATAAACTACATTTTCCATGACTGCAGAATCACTCAATATCCACGATTAAGTCTTGCTATCTAAGTTTTATTTAAGCTGTATCACCTTATCATGCAAATAACATTTCAAGGCCCTTTGCACAAGATGCTTGTTCATTGAATACTGCGGTATCTAGTGCTGATCAAAATAACTGAGAGGACAAAGGCGAAACAAGCGAGCTTTCAGTTCTTATGTAGGGTAAAGGAGAGTTAGCATTCCTAGCAGAGTTGGACATACAGCAGAAGAAAGACTGGGATACCTGGAGAAGAAATTACAGTGAATCTGGCCACATGTACTCTCAGAGAATGTAGGGTACAATCAGGTCTATTCAAACTTTATTAAAGTGTTCAAAGTGGGTTTAATGAAAACAGCTATTTGGATTAATTCTGAAAAGCTTGGAAGGCAAGCAACTGTGTGCATCACATTCAAGATGAACAAACATCCGAGCAGCTATTCAAACCATAACAACACTAGTCATACATAAAAACTGTTGAAAGCTTGCAAATTGGTAAAAATTTTTGACAATCTGAAATTTTCATTCTAAATTTTAAAGAAGGTAAAGATTTTTATTATTTCTTCTGAAATGAAGGTTAAGAAAGTATTTTGATTTGTAAAAAAGTTTAAAAAATTTTGAAAGTTGTGATATTTGCTAGATCTTAAAAAAATATACTCCTCCTGAGATGCAAGGATCCACTGAAAATATAGACACAAGCATACACAAAAACTAACTACTCCTTATGTTTATCCTGGTGTGAATAACGGACATTTTCAATAATGCATCCGATGTTTTATTTTGTAACAGGAACAGCTACTGGGAACAATGCTAGAACAAATGACTCCCGGTTCAAGAGTATGACATCTGTTTTTTTTCTATACTTTCAACAGTCAAATTCTGTGATATCAAAATATTCATATTTTCCAAAAATGTTATTAGCTTGAAGATATTGTATTACTGACAATGAAGTATTATCAAAGACTGAAAGTATAAAGTGGAGCAAAGCTTTTTTTTTTTAATATCCAAGCTATAAAAGACAGTTCCTGAGGAAAGGAGTTAAATACGGTTAGAGCAGGAATAGAACAGCAGCAGTATAATCATTAGTTACGTATGTATGTTAGTACACATTTGTGCTAGTCTATCTCAAGTCCATGTAGAACTGGGTTCTCTGTGTCTGCTGTAATCGAATTCTAAACCTAATACATCCATGAGAAACAAGATGGGGGGGGGTTATCTGTTTGGGTGTTTTGGGTTTTTTATTTGTGCATCGTATGGACAAACTTCTGTCAAAAGTTTTAATGCTTACTGTAAATTATTCCTATGTATTCAGCATTCACACCTGACCTGTGAACTAATGCAAAAAGTGGTAGTGTCTTTCAAACATTTCTTTAGTTTACAGGAGAGGAATATCTACTCTAGAAAGCAACACTATTACTTCACAAACCATCCTTCACAGGGAATGTTATCATAAGATGCTCAACACAGAGATTCATAAGCTGAAGCAGACGAAGATGAATTTTACTCTGGTTTATAGAAAAACAAGAACCTATATCAATTTTACAGGATGGGGAAAGTGTAAATCTGCAGTGAAGAAAGGACAGTAGAAAGACCAAGTATAGTAAAGAGATAGGATTTATCTTGAGATGTGATTATGAGATAGTCAACAAGTCAGTAAAAGTCAGAGGTGCTAAATTTCTGGGTTTAGGAATAAGCAATTTTTGAGCATTCGTGAATTTGGGAAGGAGGGAGAGATTTTGGAAAACTATTCTGGGTGGCAGATTAAAGAGATAAAGTACGAACGTGTAAGGACGAGTTCTGCAGGTATTGGAGCCATTTAGTAGGCATGTATATGAGACACATGAAAGGAGAAAATTCAAAAAATCAAAATAACTCTAAAAATTCATGTCTGAGACAAAGCGTAGGTGTGTGTGCTGGTGTTCAGTGGGGAAGCAGATGGAAGGAATTCATCTCATTTAACAGGAGGCTTTGCAATTTTGATTTTTGTGTGAAAATGAGTTGTATAAGGTAATCTTCATAACCAAGGGAGAGAAGTAAGAGTGTAACCCATCTGACCTCAGCTTTAAGATATGGTAAAATTGTGCCTTAGAGTTGCCTGTTTGTCATCGCTGACTTTAAAGTGAACCTAGACGATGAAGGTGGATACGATGCCTATATTAGGTATCTATATCTGGTCAGTGAAACACTCTACTCCTCTTGATCCTGTTCTTCCTATGCTAATTTGCATTTGTGTAGTTCACCTTTGTAACCTAAGGAGAAAAAGCATACGAGGCTGAGAATGGGTGCTGAAATGGTCTTGTCATTTCAGCTCTTTAATGAGAGTAGTCTGTATCAAAACTCAATCGTATGTTACAGTGTCCAAAATAGGTATCATCAGGGAAAAACAAAAAAAGGAAGGGAAGACAGTGAAACCATAATCTACTCATAAATGCATAGCCCAAATCCCGCGTGAGAGGAGAATGCTTGCTGAGACACCTCCCCCACAACCAGTTCCCATTTTCCTTTCCATTTCTCGAGCAGGGAGCACAGAGACAGTTACATGAATGAGGAGGGCTCCTGTGCGCTGCTTTGTTTCGCTCTGGGGCATCAGGGCAAACCGAAAGAATCAAGAAGCCAGATATGGATTGTCGCTCCCTCTCCACTGTTCTGAACAAGAAGTCTATCTGTCTCTTCGCCAGACTAGAAGAGGATGTCGTGTCTATAGACGAGTACAAGTGCATGTTCAACCACACATACAGCTTGCTGAAGACCTTTACGTGTAGTATTATTCATATGCAGTTACACAACGAGAGTGTTAAGGCAGACTGAAATTTGAGGTGGGCTGTTAAAAAGTTTTGTGGTAGTTATGCTAATTTTCATTAGCTTTCCTTCTGAAATGGATGTCAGAGCCTCTCAAGCAGAATACTCTCAGTCTCTTTCCATCTCCAGATTTTCTGTTTTCACCATGTCATGTCTGCCTCCTGCTGTTCTTTCCTATTATTTCTTTTCTCACACATTAACTTAAGAGTATGTGACGCCACTGTCAGTGAAACGTGTGGAGAATTAAGAGTGGCTGTGCTTGAGAAGCCCAGATGCTAAAAATGTTACTTATGCACCTATGCTACTACTTTTTCTTCTTATTAGCTTAAAGGATATGTGGCTTTGCTATCACTGTGGAGCAGTGTAATGGAGACAAAAGCTGGTTCTCCTGCCCCAGTTAAACAAAAGATTTTTACAGATAATCACCTTAGGGTGTTGTTACTGGAATGGCCATCTTGGGATTCAGCAGAGATGCTGGGGACAGTGTGGGTGGAAGTGGCTCCACCTGCCACATTTCTCCCCTCTCTCTTGCACCATGTGCTGCACAGCATGATGTGGAGCCAAGGACTGGCAAGGACCTCTTGACTGTGGAGCCCAGCAGCCAGCTGTTGGAGGCTACTCTGTCACATAAACAGATAAAGTTGTGGAGTTAGCTCCTGGACTAACTGTGGTAGAGCCTGTCTCAAACCTGTTTAGTGAGATGCTCAGTGTTGTTCTGGTGCTGACTGGAGAGAATGATGAGTAGGAGGCTAGAAAGGTGATAAATTAATACTAGAGTAAGTAGAAATAAGAAAGTAAGAGGCTGGGGTGGATGGACTTTGTGAAAAACAATGAAAGCACAAGAGCAATGTGCTGGAAAGGTTTGCCTTTGCAGAGAGTAGGCAGGGTGAATGTATATGCAAACCTTAAATGCTCTGAATAGATTCATCTTTGATCACTGTGGCAAACTGAGAGTTTGTAAATATATTCAATTACTAACAGTTTATATCCGATTAGTCACCACTTGCAGTGAATTGGGAAATAGCATATTTATCAAATCTTTTTTTCACGTGAAGTCACTATGATAGTTCTGTATTACGGGGAAGCTCTTAACAATGGAATATCTGAGTACAGAAATAAGAATAGTGCCTTTTAAACATGGGAATTATTTTTTCCTTTTTGTTATTTAGCTCAGATGCCTCAGCCCCTGTGCCTCCCCCAGTCAGTATAGATAAAAAGAAAATCTCTATTATCCTAGCATGTCACCTAGTTAAATCACCTTTACTGTAATGACGTGTTTAGTATGGAGATAAATATTTCATATATTGTGTACACAAATACCATAAATTAATATTTGTCATCAACCACACCACCTGATGCTAGATGTATATTGTCAAGTGTAGTGTTATTGATTTCTCATCTATCTTTTAAAGATCCTGAGTGAGATATTAAAATTTTTCTGTGCCTCAAACTCTTACTTGTTCACAAATTCCAGGTAAAAAATAGCTTGCAACTTCATCTTATGAAAAATTTTTATCTGTAAATTAATTAAAACTTACTTTTGTTTTCAGTCAGCCACTTAGTTTTCAGAGGGTTAAGGCAAAACAACCTCCTAAGTATGAAGAAAATTTCTTGGCAACAGGATTGGTTTTAGCATTTAACAAGTGCTGACCAATGCAAGGCCTTTTTTTTGAATGACCTTTCTTAGTCTAATAATGTGTTTTTGCTGTTGGAGTTGTACAATTTGATTCCCATTGATCGCAAACTTAGGGGGAATACAAATACACATTACGGGAAAAAAGCCAAAACTGGGTTTCTGAGTGGTTCAGCATTAATGATGTAATCACACAACCCTCTGCCCATGTTCTGTCTAGTTCGCAAATGCTCACTTGGTGCTATCCTTGAACCATCTGTTGAGTCTTTCAGCTGTAAAACCAATGCGCAGTTACATTTTATCAATTTCTGGAGTACTTCTCTTAAAATTGATAACACCTGTGGCTCCCTAAAATACGGATTTCCATTTAAAAAAAAAATAAATATTTAATTGCTTTTTCCTTTTTTTTTTTTTTTCCCTGCTTTGCAAAGAGGTTTAAAATGTAGCACTGCTTCTATAACAGAATTTTTAAACATGCCAGCATGAGCCTATTGGGAATAACTAGATACAAACATCACTAATGACTAAACAAGTATTTAATCCAGGTTGAGGCATATCAGTGTAGGAAATGTCTAAATCCTAAAAAAAGCCAATATGAAGTGTGATACTACAAATATATTTTTTTTCTATGCTGTGAGCTATTTATTTCCAAGTTGCTGGTCACTAACCTCATTATGAATTTCTCTTTTTCAAAAAGCCAGAGTAATGAAAGGTGATGGAGTAAGAGAAAATACTTGCGGTCAGGGAGGCAGTAGTGTTCATAGTGGCTCTCTTATTTATAGCATCAACAGATGACTTTGGATGCAGTTTTTCTATTTGTATGCCTGCTGCTTAAATCTACGTAGGAAAAGATCATTACTGTTCATTGGCATAACAAGTCTGCCAAAATAGAGAATATGGTGTGAGGTACAGGCTTTGGGCTGGTTCCCTGCTTGTGGGTGACCTTATCGAAGTTTTTCATCGTGTGTGTTACTTAGTCTCTCTGTCTTTACATTAACAGCAGTTGTCCACAGCCATGAGCATTGTGAACCATTCATCTGGATTCCTTGTTGTCTGCAAATTCCATGCATGGAAGTTGTATCAGATGCTCTAAGTTTGATCCCTCCCTGTTCTCTTTACACCTCTCCTCTCTGAAGTGCTTCTGGTCATTGCAGGGTCTGAAGAAAGATAACAGCCTGCAACAATCCCATGGTTTTTTTTGGGTTCTGGCTTCTAATTGTTCTCTATTTTCTTTCCCATAGAGATATAGGATTGATTCCTAGAAGGCCCCATAACTCACCAAAACAGCTCAAAGAAGTCAAATGCTATGACACCATGCTGTAGCAACAGGCAAAAATGTAAATGTCCAGTTCAGCTTTAAACTTTTACAGTCATTTCCATTAAAAAAATCTATTTGAAGTTTGTCACGTACTTGTCAGCTAGCTGCCCCTCCTGTGGAAAAATCTTAAAGTAGCAATATTTTGTTTCCAAAAAGCCAGGTTTAGAAACAAAAGTATCGTGGAAAATGTCTGAGCCACAGAAGTACTTTGTGCAAAAGAGCCTGTGGATAGTGAACCAAGTATGCTGAACTTGTGTGGCTGTTCACCTGTCTAACGAATATGACCCTGTTACTCTCACAGGTAAATACCTCCTAGCATCCCCAAGGGAAATTTTCCCCACTTTCCAAAGGGAAAATGTAGGGACAAGTCTCCCGTAGCAACCTCTGAACTTTCAAGTTCAGAGTTTGGATGCAGTCATGCCTTGTTCTCCCTCCCTTTTCTAGCCCTCTGAGTCCCCTGGTTTCCAGGGCAAGGACATCCAAGTTTGTGACATGGAAACAAGCCACAGGACGCTTTTGCTGAGTCTCTGTTCTGGATGACTTTAGAGATCAGGAGCTCAGAGGGTGTTATGTAGTGTGGTCGTGATTCAGTTTACATGCAGCTGAAATCAATATCCCTAATATTTATTAGCTAATCTTAAAAACATTCTTTAAGCTTATTAAGATTTGAAAACTCTGTAAGGTCTGGATTTCAGACTGTTACCCCATCTCCTGGTGTATGAACTTAACCGCAAGATGTCAATAAATTATGCTAACTCTCTCTTGGCTATTTAGCCATCAAATTTGTGTTGCTTTTATTTATTTATTTTTAAACTAAGGTAAGGTGGGCTGATATTTCAGATAGTGTAAAATGTATGAGGCTTTAGAGAGGTTAGGTTTTTTAAGCCGCTTTCACAGCCTTAGATCATTTTAATGCTGCCTCATTTAAAGAAGGAAGGAAATGCTGGAAAGAGTTTGAATCAGCAACTAAGAGAATGAAGGTGAGACCATAAAAGAAAGATACTATGGAGACCAGGACCTGCTCTGGTTCGTGTGCTCTGCCTGAGCCACATTTACCTCTTCTTCTGAGCCTGTGTTTCATATGCTTGATACAGCACTCCTGGAAAAATGTCAAGCCCAGAGAATGAATATTTTAAAAGGAGAATGTGAAAATGGGAACTAGATAGGAAAGTACTTTACAACCTGAATTACAGCAGATTCTGCCATTGCAAACACTGTAATATGTGGCAGAAATTTAATTCTACTGCTTCCTCTTCTGCAGAGATTTCAAGAACAGCCCAGCTAGTTTGTTGGGTTTTTTTTTCTTGCAATACAGGAGTGCTGCCCTAGACAAGGCTCTTCGCACTGAACTGGCTGTTCATGAAGACCTTGACTTAGCAGTGTGGCATTCCACGAGTGTCTGTCCAGTTTATGGTGCCTTAGAGATTGCTCTTGCAATTGACTGTTGCTTGCTTGTCATGACAGACTGGAGAAGTAATGGAGTGGGGAACAAAAAGCGAAAAAATAAGGTAACATTTAATTTATGTAATCAGTGGGCCATTAATTATTGTTAAAAGATTCTACTTACAGCAAGATTGTATGGCCTGCGATAACTTTTTCACATATCCTACCTAAAACAGACCCTGCAGGCTCAAACTTGAATTAGACAATCACCCTTAAGATCACCTTTCTCATATCTTTGTTCATTGTTTTACAATTACAGTTATAATCCAACCAACAGAAGGCAATAAATTCCAAAGGATGAATTGTCTTTTAATTTCTGCTTGTGCAGTGCCCAACACAGAAGGCCATCAAATAAAAAACAAACAATTGATGTTAATAAAGACTGATAAAACATCCCAACATTCCATCAGCAGCATCCTGCGCTGGCATATATTTTCAAAGTTTTCTCTTTGTGTTCCCTGTTCCAATTATAAAGCAAAAGATAAAAGGCGTGATAGTGAAATATGGTAGGACCTAGGAAATTGCTGGAAAAAAATACTGCATATTTCTAAAATGAAATGTGAAACCTTTAATAAACAGGAAATGCTATTGTGGGATACATTCTAAGAACTGGAGAGTTGCAGATAAAAACTGAATATTTGAGAGACTGAAAGGAAAACAAATGCCTTTGGGTATGGTTTTACAATATGTTTGTAAGGCCCTATGTGTATACGAAGTACCTGAGAGCTCTGCTTTGTTAAGGACTGTTTCACCAAGGTCACCTTTCTGTGGTGCTTGCATAGCATTCAAATGTAAGTGTTGGGGGAATATACTACGTTATAGTACCTGGTGCATGAACTTTTGCTTTTTACATCATTTATCGTTCCACAGGTGATATCAACATAGTAAATTGCTGGTTAGCTACCTTTGTAAGGATGTTTAAAAGGAAGGCTCGAAGTCTACTCTGGTGTAAGAATGATGAGCCAAGATGTGAAATCCTGGCTGGAGTGCAATCATTGCATGTTTTGTCAGGGACTTAAGCGGATGACGGACTTGACACCAAGTTTTAGCTGTTGTTCTAAATGCATTCAGTTCTGGGGCAGAGAGAAGAAGGGACTTCACTGTTGTATCTGAATGCTGTTACGAGCTTTGCTGCTGCTGAGGATGGCTCTGATTCATATAGGTGGGAAGTATATGTGATATACAGATATATAGATAGATTTATTTTTTTTTTAATATAGGTGTAGACCCAGCAGAAATCTGTATTTTTTTCCTTCAATGTTCAGGACTCTTTCTGTCCAAGATGCAGTGAATAATTTCCAGTTTTTGCTGCTTGCATTTTAGATTAGAGATATATTTTGGTACAATACCATTAAACAGAATGAAAAATTAATTGATGTATTAAATTTGTGTGTGTTCATTATGTAACAGATTTCAGCATAGATTTTGCCAAGTATTTCATGTAGCTCTGAAGTCTGCTCATAAATCTCTTACTAGTGCTTTCTGGTTTACTAGAAGGAGAGGTAATAGGTTACTCTCAGGATTTGAGCCCAGTTCTGAAATGTAGTGATTTGTGAATTATCTTGTAACTACAAATACTAATATTGCTAGTAGGAACAACATCTAGCTGTGTGGCAATTCCCTGGTTCATTGTTCTGACATTTCCAGACCTAGTATTTCCTTGTACACCTGTACTGTGTCCCTAGTGAGTTTATGAAGTGCACAGCTGCTCATGTGTGCTGTTAACAAGCCTCTTACAGAGTTTTCCATTGTGTGGAGGCTTGCTGGATTTTGATCTGTGAATTTTTCTCATCTCAGTGTTGAGGACTAACTGGCTATTTTGTTGCTAGTTGGACACAGACCTCGAAGTGCATCATTCCTTGGTTTAGTTTGTTTATTTTTTAGTTATTTTTTAAGAGTCCATCCTTATTTTTGTTCCAAACAACAACTTTTGTTAGGTGACTAATAAAGTTATGTTTAATAAATATAATTCTTCATCATTGTTGCTCAGTCCATGTTTTGTGGTAGATGGTGTTCCAGTCACAGCATGTGCCCTGTGTCCTGTATGGCTGCCAGCTGCAGTACAAATTTTTCCCCTTTCATTTAAACAGTTTTGATCTTCCCTGGTGATAAGTTTTGCAACAAATGCATGGCATTATGCCACTTTGGCATAGCCCGGGATGTCTTATGCTTCATGTTTAGAGCAGAGAACTCCAGAGTTTTCTGCTGTATAAGCAGTACAACTCTTCTTTGCAGTTTAATAACATGAACTTTGTTACTGTCCTATGTACGTCTGCGTCCTCTGCGTAACTCTTCATAGTTGTGTTTAAGATCTTGCAGAAGGAGGCAAGATATCAAAAGAACTGGAAAAAGGCAATCACAGTGCTTGACTGTAAACAGAACAAGGAGAACAATCTAGTAATTGTTGTCAGTCAACATCAATCCTCAGAAAAATTCTAGAGCAAAAAGTCAAATAGAATTAGAGGAGAAAAGCACTAGCTGTCATGTATCTCATATTTGATGCAGTACGCTGTCTAGGATACTTTTATTAATGACCTAGATGACGGAATGGAGAGTGAGTTTATTGTATCTTCATATGCTCCAGAACTGGGAGAGACAGCTCATATGCTGAAGGATGAGATCTGAATTCAAAACAATAATGACAAAGTGGCAAAGCACGTGAAAATATAAAGCAGGAATTATTTAGTGCAGTGATACAAAATGAGGACAGCTGCTTTGGTAGTAGTTTTTCAGAAAAAGCCCACAGTGCTATGAAAAAAAGCAAGCACAAAGCCAAAGTACAGACAGCAAGGTGTCTGAAGTAATCCTGTATTCGGGAATAAACAGGGCCTATGGTAGACTGGCCAGCTAGCAAACTTCAGTTTGGGGCATTGTATTGCAAGAACTACATGGTCCAGTGGAGATAGTCCAGAAGAAATGAATGAGATGGATTACAGTTCTGTAAAATTTGACCTGTTATGCTATTGGAAAACACTTTAAAATGGCAAAGTCAGTGAAGAACAGTCATAGATTTCTTGGTAAGTGATGGAACCTCCACCACTGGAGGTTTATAACAGCAAATCAGAAAAATGACTCTTGGAAACAACGTAGATATCATTTATCTTACCTGGGGTCTAAGTAGATAAATTAGATGACCTTCCATGGTTCCTTCAAGCCCCATTTTTCTATTATTCTGTGATTATTAAAGCATAAGTTCAAAGTTTTGATCATAGCTGAATTAGACATGAAATAGGTGGTTAATATTTCTTCATGGTTCACTACATATATGTTGACAAAAACAGTTAGGGAGCAGGGGGCTGGCTGATTCTTCTAAGCCAGGGAACCAGGATCATCCAGAGCAGGTTGTCCCCTAAGGACAACCCTAAGGGACAACCTTGCATCTAAGGGGCACAGTCACAGATAGGCTGAACACAGACAAGGTAAGCGATGAACCAGGTCCAGGGTCTACCCAGAGGCTCCAGCCCAGACCAAAAGGAGACGTGGCCAGAAACAAAGCTGGAAACAAGGCTGTAAGGTGAGCCAAAAGTCCATCCAGGAGACAGGACTGCAGACCAACTGCAGCCTCTGTCCAAGGGGCCCATCGAGGAGATGAGCTACTAAGAGCACAGGACTCAGGACCATCAAGGAGACAGGATCAGAGATGCCCACACACCTACAGCGTTGCTCAGGTAGGGACTCAGGGCTTTGAAGTGAGCGGGAATGGGGCTGCTCCTAGGTAGCGGGTGGGTCAAGGCCCCATGGGATGCTGTGCAGGTTACTGAGGGCTGTTAGTGCCCTCAGAGACCTGACAAAAATGGTCTTAAAGGAGTGTGTGTGATTTCCATTTGTTCTTCATGAGGAACCTTGGCTTTGTAGACACTGAGGTGCATTGTAATTATCGTACAACCTCTTTTCTTCAGAAACTGGGGGTTTGAATTCCAAGCATGCAATTCTGCATTGTGTTTGTAAGTGATTTTTATTTTTGTAAATTAAGTTGTGAAGTTAGGAATATTTTACTAAAGCTAAATAAGCTGTAATGAATGTTGAGAACTTTTTTTGACTTGGACAGTTTTGGCAAGCCCAGTATAGTTATCAAGATGGAGCTGTCTATGTTGCTGATGTTGAGATATTAGCTAGTATCTGTGATAGACAGTGGTGGAGAAGTTGAAATTTCTCCATTACCTTCTAAGCAAGTCACTCTTATAGCTTCCTCTTATCATCTGTCCTTGCTCGTGCTTATACCTCTATCAAGGAACATGCTCCTGTCTGATTTTATTACTTATTTTAAAGACAGGTTCTACCATTTTTCCCCATATTAGCAAATAAGTTTGAGGTAGTTTAAGAGCCACAGAATCAGGACCTTGCAATAATTTAACTGGGAGAATCTCACATCAACTGGAACTAAATCTGTTCTCAAATATGCTAATGTTTTTGAACCCTTAAAAACACCAGATTACATTATTTTTCCCCTCATTACTGAACCTGTGCCTTCCATGCACTACAGTAGTGGTCTTTGAATTATCTTCCTCTAAATTTAGACTAAATATTTAAGAACAACGTAAAAGTTTTCTGTTGCATGGTTTGTATTCAGCTTGAACTACTTGGTGTCACCTTAACGATAAAACTGGGATAGTGTAACAGGTGCTTATTGTCTTGTTCTTCCTCATTGTTTTTCAGATGTTATGTTTTGGCATATGTTACTGACTGTCAAGCGGATATTATTGATCTGCTGAGACATCTGCTCCACTCACATTAATTTGACTATTCTTTTGTGAAAGATGAGTTCCTTATGACTTCCCATTCCTAGCACAGTAATACTGACCAGGTTTTTGCAGCTGGAAATTAACATTATTTAAACTACATCTCTAAATTATACAGTTTTTGTTTGCTGCTAAATGAGTGCCATTCATTTTGTTGGAATTATCACATTGTAAACTATCAAAGGAATAAAAATCTAAAGACTGAAATAGTTAATTTTACTTTTAAAATGCATTTTAACTCATCTTTGTTGTTGCAGAAAAAAAGGCTAAACGTTTTGTCAAAAAATAGGCTTTAGAATATTTTAGGGAATAATCATAAGCCGGAAAAGAACCAACTGACCTTCTCAAAAGAGGAAATGAATTAGTGGATCCAGGCAATACTATACTTTCAGTCATATTTCTGAAAGAAAAATCCGATGATTTTATTAAGTTGAGGAAGAAAGGGAGCGAAACTCGATAGGGGAGTGACATGCTAAATGCAAGAATAAAAAACTGGCAGCGACTGGTTAAACCAGCATGCAGAACAGTACCTCCAGTTGCCTTCCTTTTATTTAATCTGTGATTCAATAAAGCTTTTCATATCATCCAACTTGAAAAATGCACTTTTAGCTTGAATGAATTTAATTGAAATAGTACAGATTTAAAAATTCTTGAAGACAAAATAGTCATACAACCCAAGTAACCTAACTTCCCTCTTGCTTGAGCTACCAGCTGCTGTGGTTGGTGAAACTAAAGTATTATTTCCAAAAAGTGTTTTAGTTTGTGTCTCTTTTTTGAATGTCAGTTCTGCATTTCCCTGTAGTTCTCCATGTTTGTACTCCTTTATATCTTTGAAGTAGTAAGCAGATTAGTGAATAAACTAGCTAGCTGTTCTCTAATCTACATGGGGCTCAAAAAAGAGGAAACAAAACTTAGTGTACTAATTTTGTACTCATTCCTCTTATCTCACCTACCTTATGAGGTGACTCAGGAATACCTCGTCTCTCACCTCTTGTGGAGAAAGGCATTTCTGCTAGAAACTTCCACCACTCTCTGGTGATTACTAAGCAGCAGTTAGCTGCTATAGTGACACATATATAAGACCTAAGACATATCAAAAAACTGTGGTGCCATCCTAATTCACAGGAACAAGTGAGTGTGAAACAGGAATGAAAAGGATGAGAATGAGGGTGTATGTGGAAGGACACAGGCAAAAGAGAGAGTGAGGTTTCGCGGTGGTAGCGTTTGGATGGTATGAAAACAGAGATTGATGATAGTGAAAGGTCTAAGCTTTTGGAGGTGGAGAAACAGTGTCCAAACAGACATACATGATTGAGTGACCATTGTTACAGTTTCTGCAAAATGCTATAACCTACCTCCACATCTTTGTGACCGTTAGGAAATTCCTATAGATCTTGCATACGCCATCATTTTTACAAGGTCTTGTACAGACAGCACTGTACCTTGGAGTGCCAGTGAGCCAGTTCTGAAGTCAGATTTTAATCCTTAGGAGAAATTAAAGTTAGGCCTTGTAAAGAAATAGCACTGAATTCTGGAAGGGGATAAGTGTTTCCTATCTCAAGGCAGTGATATCATCTCTCCAGAAAAGAATATGTTTCTATGGACTTTGACAGCATATGAAAAGTTAAAATTTCAAATGTTCATTAATATAATCTAGTGTTTCACCTCAGATGATACCATTCTGAACAAAAAACAATCTTTGGAAGGCTCTGGAATATAGTATATGAATTCACAGTTTTTTATATATGCATAGTTGCATGGGTAGTTACAGGTATGTTTCATTAGCAGAAGTTCTAGGAGCCCAAGAGAAGGGACATCGCACTTCTGTCTACGCTAAACCAATTTGACTGCTATTTTCTTTGCTATCACTGAAATTTCAAATTATATTAGTATAATTATGAGTGCATTGTATAGGGTCTGGTCTTGCTTCCACTCAACTCAATGGCAAAATTCCCATTAACTTAAATGGCAGCAGGAATGATCCCCAAATGTTCCTATTAAGCTGTTCACAGGCTGTGCCTTCTTCATGTTAACCAGCAATGAATTTTGTTTGCCAGTGCAGCTGATCATTTTGCATTAAAATAATAATAAACGGATGTGATAACAGCCTGCCATTTTTCATTCCTTCAGTCAAATGCTTGATGTGATGGACTGTGTGATTTCCTCATTTAATGAACTGCCAGCTGAAGATGCAAATGCTGTAACTGACACAAATCAAAAATGTTGACAAAAAAATCTTGTATATAATTTAAGAAATGTTTTTAGTGAAAGACAATTTGTTCATTGGTTTCCTTTTTCAAACAAATAGCTTGATGAATTCTGTACGTTTAAAAGTAACCTTGTACCGTTGAGAGAAGGAAATGGAAGAAGGGGGAACGATGCATTCGGCTGTTGTTTTGGGTAATGCAACCACATGTGCTACATAAATAAAAATGTACAAAAATTCAAATTAGTAGAGTGGCGGTAGGCTTCCTTTAATATAGATTAATCAAAAATTCACAGGCATCATTCTACTCTTCTCCCTAATTTTCATGTATACATGAGATCTTTTTGCTTCTGTAGAATATGAATTCCGTGAAGTCCAAATTACTGTCTTCTCACACGCGTAATTGTAAGCCATGTATCCCTTTACATATAGGGAAAAGAGCGCATCTTCCTTATCTTCCTTTTTTCTCCATAGTGAATATTGCCTAAGGCTTTTTCCATCTCTTTTGACCTTTTTTACTCCACTTGTTGCTTTTGAGGACATTTAGCATGTTGTATTCGTTTCCATTAACCAACTGTTCAGAAGAGGACAAGAAAAAAATGTACTACTGACATGATATGACAGAAAAATTGTGAAAATGGTTCTACTGGCAACTCAAACGTTTTTCCAAATGGCCAACAATGTCCATTGTTATTTCATTTTACTTTTTTCACCATAAAATTCTGGTGACTTGGTATATTACTAACTACATAATGCTCTTCATGGATTCTTTCCTGTAATGCCATCACTTAGAGTAAAGCTTTCCCTGTTACTGAAGAAAACAGGCTAAGAATCTGTCATACATGGATAAATGGCTTGAAAATAACCATGTAGTTGAAAAAAGCAAACCCTGGAAGCATCTGCCTATGTGCCTTTTGCCACTAGAGCCAATGCGCAGTTTTAGACCCCACGGAATCTGATGCATCAGGGTGACAAAAAAATCACAATGTCTTTCCAAAAGACAGGCCCACTGGTGCAGACCTCTAAACCCTCCCGGCTTTGTCTAAGGCCCTCAAGTCTTAAAAGAGAATCCTACATAAAAGACATAGAACGAGAGTCTGTTCTGCACCAGTGCCCCGGACAAGGACAAAACTCAGATACAAATGCTGAGGGTCATTTCTTTTACTTGCCACAGCAGATGTTTCTCAGAGACATAAATGTAAGTGGAAAAGAAGGCATGCTACTGATGCCCGTTACAGTATCTTAGAGGAATTGTACTGTACTTCTTTAAAAGGGGAGTATGACAAAATTTCTTTATATATGATCAAGTTAATCACTTGTGTTTTTCTGTACAGTACCGATGAAACAGGCTTACTGAAAACAAAAAGCCTATGATACTTTGAAAGTCAATGTTGATAACAGCGTCTGGCCTGGTTACTCGTCCCTGTCACATCTCATAACCTTAGCTTTTTTTTTTTTTTTTGAGATTTAGGTATTGCTGTGATAGCTCTTAACTATTATAAAAATATACTAAAACCACATTTGGATTGCAAAAATTATGCACGTAGGTTTTTGGAGGAACATTCATAGCTGAACTGTGGTGTATAGTGATGTACTTCTAAAGAGACATTTCAGTACCACTTTTCAGCACGACATTCTTCATTGTTCAGACACCCATCCCTTTACAAAAGAGATTTCAATACAAGTTTTCACTAGTAAGTAGCAATTATTTTCTTACTAATTCCTGAAAAGTTCTCTATGTAAAATAGGATTAAAAACTTATGAAAGAAGACCTGCAAAACTCAAATCCTTGAAAATCTTCCTAAGTTCTGTTTGGCTTTTTTCTGCCGTATATCACTGCTCAGCACTCGGGTAGATGAGCCAGAAAACCTCATTTGCTCAGGTAACAAAAAATGACCCTGAAACAATGTGTTATAATTGAGTGAGAGTAGAATGGCAGCCTCTTGTTTGCTGACATGTTATAGATAGATCTATTGTTTCAGGAATAAATACATGCTAAAATGTTGTCTTTGGTGTTGTGACTTGACACGTTATTTTTTTTTAAAGGATGTGGGAGGAATCTGCTCATTAAACTTGCTTTTCATTTTCTACTCATGTTTTCTTTGAGAGTGTTTTCAGAAAAGCCAGAAACATTGACCCATAGCTATTTGACAATACAGATTGGCACCAAAGAATATTGCTAATATGCTACAACAAATAATAGTGTTTATGTACATTGAATTAATAATAACTCTAGCCTGAAAATGTACAGAAGTATTCCCAGGACCTAACATTAAACTTTGAAGTGCCTAAATTGGACAGCTAGTTTAACTACAGTTTGGATATCGTCAAGAAATAGAGATGGTCTCCCCAAAGCTAGACACAGGAGTCTAATTTAGGTACCTTTTCTTTCTGTTGACCAGTTTAGGGAGTCTGGATACCTAAAGACAAGCATTGTGAATACTCCAAAAAGACCCAGTTGCAAACTCAACATTGACAAAAACAAGTTAATTAGTTGTGTAACTTGCAGGGTAAAATAATCCCCTTCTACCTATTGATGGGATTTCTGAGAAGCTTTAAAAAAGGAGTTTTCTGGCCCAGGTGTTCTTCTAATCCTCCTTTGCAGTTACTAACATCTCCATATCTTTTCACTGAGGATGTAGGTTTCACGCAGGTATGATTTAATGATTTAATTTATGTTGCAGATGTCACAATTTAGAGTGGTCAGAAGGTCATGTCTGCCTTCTCTGCCAAGCAGGAGGGAAGACCCTCAGGCGCTGATGGGATACAGCAGCCCTAGCCAGGGAGGCACAGCTGGAGCCGTTCTTCCCCCCTCTTCTTCCTCTGCTCCCATTTTCACACAGGCTGTTGTTCTCAGCCCTTCTCGTTGCCTCCATTGTATTTTCAGTATATTTACATTGTTTGTTTGTTGAATACATCTTCCTTGTCCTCTGTTATGACCTAAAATAGGTTCAGCCCCGTTCTCAGATTTCTATTCATTTGATGGCCGTTAATTGACCATTTGTGTTTATACCCTTGGGCTCTCTAATAGCATAGCAGGCTTGTCTTTTAAGGCTTTTGCTATCATATTGTGCTTTAACTCTCAAAGGGACCTGCTATAATCATGCGATTGCTCAATGAGAAAAGGACCCTCACTAGGTATGGTTCTATTGTAAAACTGCATTTTTGTATTTTTCTCCATATCTGACACAAACCAGGATATTTGTAACAGAACTGACGTTAATTGGTGACGTAGAGAAAGTACTAAAGATAGCCTCCAACCATCAATTAATACTTTTTCCTGACAATTTCCTGATCTCCTTGTGTTACTCAGGAGACTACATACCTAGACTGTCATCAATCTTAGGAAGGGTTTTCACACCACAAACAGGGCATTACCTTTGATTATCCCGTAAAATCCTGCTGGTTTTCTACATTTAAAATTGGTAATAGACCTCAATAATCCTATCAGTAATCCAAGGGATATTATGTAGTATGAATCGATAGCTATGGGCAGAGGTAGGGCAGGTTTTATTGTGTCCTTAAATATGTGGCCATGTTTCTGTGGTTATTATGGTAACAACCTTTACTGTATTGACTATAGTGTTAGTATATATATTAAATTCAGAGAACTGTAATTTTTATAGAGGAATATATGACACCATATAGACTTTCAAAACGTCCATGTTCTCACATTTTTTTTTATATTATTACTCCAAGCATTGTTCAGCTAACAAGCTCTTGTTAGATGAAAGGAGGCTGCTTTTGCACGTAATCGCAGAGCAACATTTGGCAGAGCTCTGCTTGTTATTTCCTCTGGTATGGTATATACTGGATTAACCATACCCAGATTTTCAAGTGCTACCTCTGTCTTTAGTATGTTTTCAGCATCTGTCTTTGAAGAGTTCTGTCATGTGAGGCATGACTGACTCACTGTACTTTCTACTGCTTTGACACATGAAACTTTCATAAATGTTGGGGTTTTTCCTTCAAAATTTTTTGTTTGACAAAAACTGGTGGAATGTATTGGCAGGACAGAACTTGTGAAATTAGTCAAGCATAATGTTCAAACTATTGATAAGAACCCAGTATGTTGTTTTATGACTTCCAGTGTTCATTTGTCTACCCAGTTGTGAATGACTATTATATTCTTGGAGTTTCTGTCTTTACGGTATTACCGCACAGTTTTATTTTCATAACACCTTAATCCTCAGGAGAAGAGTGCCACTTGGGTTTTAGTTGGATTTTTAGTATTTTGAAGGGTGTGTGAGGTACCATTTTAAATATTCAGTCCCAGCTGACTGAACGTTACACGATCAGTAACCTTATTTTCTTAACCTGGCAAAAAAAAAGGGTTCTCATCACCTGAAAACCGGCTCACTGAATTTAAATGCCTAAGATTTTGTTGCTTCCTTGTTTTTATGGACCACTTTTTGGAACAGTGGCTTTGTAACTTGTCAGCAACTTGGTATGAAATGCATTGGACTTTAGAGATTTTGATGGGAGCAGGAAACTATTTTGGCACGAGGAAAAAAGTTGTCATGTGAAACACTAAAGAAAAACCCTAAGAACAATTCAGCCTATTGGTTAATAAATACACAGTGCCAAAGCTAAAATATCTTGCTTTTGTTTTCCACTTCAGTTTTTTAACAACAACTGAAATTTTCAAAATCATGCTGTTCATTGTATTGGTAAATAAATACAGAAGCCAATGCTAAAATACCTGGGGTTTTGTTTTCCACTTAATTTTTTTTAGGAGAGATGACTTCTTTTTAAAAGAATACAGTCCTCTGATTAAGAAAATATTACAAAATATTCACTTATTAGTTATTATTGCTCCTCAGTGTTTAGCCTCACAAAAAGAAAAAATAAATTGAGTCCCTCAAATACATACTCATGGCAGACTGGAATATTAATACTTTCATACAGGGGAAGACAGTGAATTAAAGCAAGCACGCTACACCATTGAATATTTTTAGGTTTTATCTTTTGCTAATCTCTATGAAAAATTCCAGAAAACCAAATTGTCACTGGTAGTAGCTATCCTAGCACAGTTACTCAGCTGTTTTGTTTGCCTAATTCTTCTTTCTGTAAAATATATTTGGGGAACACATAGGGGAGTTAAAAAGGACCACCACATGCTTAGCTTGTTTACAAGATGTGAAACTCCCATTTCAGTTTCATTTTAGGCTTCTTCAGGCTTTCAGCATGATGGGAGGAAAAAAAAAAAAAAAAAGGAAAAACAAACTCTCACAAAAAAGATTTCCAGAAAAGAGTACCTTACACAAACACATTTCTAGGTAAGATAAAAGAGCAGGGTGCAGCAAGAAAAAGATTTTATTGCTTTGTGACTTTTATGATCAAATACATGTGAATCCAGTAGCTCTACATCTTCAGCACAAATGAATGCCATACCCACAATTCCAGCAACCTTTATTCTATTGAATGACTTCTTAAAGCTTCCACCTCTCTCTTTTCACAGAGTCTTGCTGATTTTTTTCCTAAGAGAAAATAAACAGAATATGACATGACCTTTCTTCTTTCTTTGGCTGGCTTGTTCGTCTCCCTTTCCCCTTTTCATCATGTTCAGAGAAATTTCTCCTTCTCTTTTCTTCTCTCACCTCTCCACTGCTTGAATTTCTGTATCATTCATCTCTGCTCTGTAAGCTCATACCCATTTTACACCTAACTTTTCATTACCTTAGCAGAGGTTGTAAGAGATGAGGTTTCCACTAGATGATGGAAACTTCTAACTCATTGCTAGTTCTTCTTGATTTTTCTAATGTTCTCCCTCTGATGTCTTATAAAGAGTAGTGCTTGTTGTAAGAGTGGTTTTTTCTTACTCTATACCTGCACAGCAGTGGGTACAAAGAGCTTTACTTCTCACCTAGCAAAAGGATATTATAACAATAAACACAGCAGTCCTGATTCAACCAACCTGAAGTGTATCTACACCTCGGAATCTGCTCTTTCCTTAACTGTAGTCCCTTCAGGTGGGCAGCTATTTGCTTAGAGATACTTTATAGGAAAATCAAGCACAAGAGCATTAATTGACTTCAGACTGTGTGTAACTGAAGCAATATGTGTAAATAGGATATATTTATTACTGTCCGCTACTGATATTTTAAGACTAATGCATCTTTACTTCTGCAAAAATACAATCCCTTTTAGAAATCTGATGAGCTTTTTCTATTGCAGTGTGTGATTCACACATAAACTATGTTTTTCATGTGGGCATTTAAATCTGGCAGTCTGCATGCAAAACAACCCTGAGCCACAAGACATCTCTAAAAGCATATAAAAGACACTGCTGTAGTCTGAACATTTAATTTCTTCTGATGAGTTACTATTGCAATAGTTCGTGAAGAAAATACCCATGCATACAGAATCACAGAATCACAGAATGGTAGGGGTTGGAAGGGACCTCTGTGGGTCATCTAGTCCAACACTCCTGCCGAAGCAGGGTTACCTACAGCAGGCTGCACAGGATCTTGTCCAGGCGGGTCTTGAATATCTCCAGAGAAAAAGAGTCCACAACCTCCCTGGGCGGCCTGTTCCAGTGCTCCGTCACCCTCAGAGGGAAGAAGTTCTTCCTTGTGTTCAGACGGAACTTCCTATGCTTCAGTTTGTGCCCGTTGCCCCTTGTCCTTTCGCTGGGCACCACTGAAAAGGGTCTGGCCCCATCCTCCTGACACCCACCCTTCAGATATTTGTAAGCATTTATAAGGTCCCCTCTCAGCCTTCTCTTCTTCAGACTGAACAAGCCCAGCTCCCTCAGCCTCTCCTCATAGGAGAGATGCCCCAGTCCCCTCACCATCCTTGTAGCCCTCCGCTGGACTCTCTCCAGTAGTTCCTCATCTTTCTTGAACTGGGGAGCCCAGAACTGAACACAGTAATCCAGATGGAGCCTCACTAGAGCACTTCCATAGAACAGCGTCATGCCAGTTCTTCAGTGAAAAGTAAAGAGCATCCTAGGTGACCACGATGTGTGGGTTAACTGACTTACCCAAGGGAAATATGGCTGCAGTAGTGGGGTTTACACCCTCATAACCTGTCTGAAGTGCTCACACTGCCAAATTAATGTGGTTAGATTAATTCTGAGCTAAACCAGAAAATACCAGAGTTCCTCTTTTGCCCTCTTTGAAAATCAAGCTGTGATGAACAGGGCACCAGATGAATACTATCTCTCCTGTTACATTGTGTTTCAACACTGTAGATATCCAAAGATGTAGTGCTGAGCAGGGATTTTAACCAAACCTCTAGGTTTAATTTATCAGCGTGATATTTTTCACACAGTTTTGCAAAGAAAATCGAAGGACTTTCCATCAATTGTTTTGAATTTATGACAAATAAGGCATAAATCTATCCTAAAAATTCTTGTCATAAGCAACAGCAGTCTCATTCAACAAACTTGATTTTCATTTCTATGTGTTGAGGACAGAAGTTTTCGGGTGGGTTTCACAGGTATGAGAATGACTGTTCAACTTACAGAATCCTAGGCAACTACAAATACTAATGATAATTCAGGCCACAGAATTAATTAATATATTTCTAAATATTCCAGAAATTTAACAAAAGTATTTCTATTATTTCTACCTTAAAAATGAATGGCTAACAAAAACTCTGGGGAAAAAAAAAAGTAGTCATTGCTTCAGTAAGTGTAGAATCTTCCTTCCTCTTTCTCTCTCTTCCTTCTTCCAAAGAAAAATATGTGCTATCATAATATTTATATATAGTAGCATCTCGATAGTGTGATTATATTTGATCCGTGTTACCAAAAGCTTCGCCGGTTGCTTTAGTCTTTACCATTGACTGGGTTTCTATAGAGAACAGCATAACACAGGTGAACTTGTAGTACTGATTTTGTGATTAATTTCTGAGGAAGTTCCTAGTAAAGAGTGGTTTCTACCTTACCCTGAATGTTCATTTCCTCTTTCTGCCAATCTTAGCTGTAGTTCTTTCCTCAGTGTGTAGGAAAAACTCACAGATCAGTGACTGGGAAGGGTTCACTGAAGCAGCTGCAGGCAATTGTTTGTAGGTATGACCCTTTCTCAATTTCATGTCTAGCAGAAGACAGTTAACATAAGGATGGTAGTTTATACATAGCAGAAGAATCTCATCCAGATAAAATCCAAGATTTGTTTTGAGAGTAAAACTGTAGTCTGAAAATACTTTGGTTTAAATACAACAATGGCATATTTTTACAAAATGCACTTTTTAAAAAATATAATTATTTTAAACACATCTTATAATTAGGGAATCTGTGTAGTTGCAACAAGGCTGATATAGATTGCAAGCAGCTTTCAATTTTTCCATTTAGTATCTCTAGTTACAGGAACTAATCTTCTTCTGGGAAATCAATGCTTAAAATGTAAGAAACTTACATGCAGTGGTACAGGATGCAAACTAGGACAGAATAAGTAGATAACATTTTGTTCTAGCGTTCGTGAATCTGTCTTACCCCCTCTGGGTACAGATTATGTTTCAGGACATTTGAATAACAGTATAAAAAAAATCAGTTCCCTTTGTAGCTAAATGAACTATGAATTAAATTTGTTATCAGATGACCAGTGCTGCTAAGCGTTTTCCAGCTGAGTAAGCTAATAAACCTATTTACTCTTTCTGCACGAGCAAGCACAGGCCTATTAGCTGCAGATGCCTTCAGCAATGTTCTTTGACATATAGAAGGTCATTCTCCTTTCATTGTCTTCATATCTTTACAGTTTAATGGTTAGCAAAAAGAACAGCTGCAATAGTTCTATTGAGTAGCTAATTAGTAATTTAAAATTGCAGTTGTAGGATTTTTATCCCCTTTAACCTCATTCTGATGGATCAGTGCTTTATATGCATTTACTTTGAAAACCCTTGATTTAAACTGAAATCACCTGTAGTAATTTAAACTGTCAGAGGCTTTATTAGAGTTTGGTTGCAAAAATACCCTGCACATCAAAAGACATCTTCTCGCTCCTGTTCTTTTCTTTGTTATTCAACATTTGAGTGTTTGCTTGTAAGAACCCTGTCAAGTGGCGGATGGGGCAGAAGCTAATGGACAATTTCATTTACCGTCTCTTCTGACAGATATGGCATACTTTCCCCTTTTGTGACAAGATGGCAGGACAGGCTTAGTTTTCTAATACATTTCTCACGAACTGTTGCACCCTTTTAAGCTTCTGCAGTAGAGTTACTAAAATGAAAATGCATTCTTGCTTGTATTGTCAGTATGGCTGTGTTTTCTTCAGCGATTTCAGTTATGGCTGCCACGCTTGCTTTCTGTGCTTTCTTGCAAATATTTCCCAGAAGGACACAGCCTGTTCATAGTGCAAGTTCATGACACAAGAAACATCAGCAGGAGACAAAAGAACAGATTTCCTTTTTCACAGAATCACAGAATCACAGAATAGTAGGGGTTGGAAGGGACCTCTGTGGGTCATCTAGTCCAACCCCCCCGCCGAAGCAGGGTCACCTACAGCAGGCTGCACAGGAC
>Ga0065711_1002168_pt1 | contig 36012 bp, 17 predicted proteins | sample Hoacrofraction12_FD_59098 | JGI IMG/M metagenome (GOLD analysis project Ga0065711, IMG submission 59098) | Hoatzin crop microbial communities from Cojedes, Venezuela - Epithelial fraction 12 v2 (version 2) | ecosystem: Host-associated > Birds > Digestive system > Esophagus > Crop | place...
GACAAGGTCCTGTGCAGCCTGCTGTAGGTGACCCTGCTTCGGCGGGGGGGTTGGACTAGATGACCCACAGAGGTCCCTTCCAACCCCTACTATTCTGTGATTCTGTGATTCTGTGATATGTCTTGCATTTTTTAATTAAATTTTCTCCACAGTTGAACAGTAAAATGCCTCAGTGCTCTTCTAGTCATTGGCTAAGTTAAGGCTAACTTTGCAAGTGCTTTACTTATTAAAATTTGGTGATAGGCTTTGTTGCTGTACATTACTTATTTTCTTTACTTAAAACATTTTGAAAGAGAAAATGAATAACTTGATACCTATATGACCTTTTCATTACTTCTGTATCTATTTCTTGCTATTGATTGTCTTCTTTCCTTTGGCTGACGGTATCAAGATCAATCTGAAGTAACTGGGTAGATTTTACTCATGCAACATCGGATGTTTCTTCATGCCAAACTATTCAGTCACCTTTGTCTAACATTTCTCTTCCTTCTGTAGATAGTGGTATCTCTTCCACTGTAAGATGAGAACTGTACAATTTCCTCTGTGCAGACCGAAACCACTTTAACTTGACTTTCTTTTCCCCTGTTTTAACTAGTTTTACTGGTAAATTTTGTAGTTCTGTTTCTACTAGAGATCTATTTTTTCATTCTCATCTTTCTCACTAATAGTATTATCATTTGTTTTCAGAATTGCCTATACCCTCTGTATGTTGTATAACCTGAAAAAAATACTCAGAAGAACAAACATTCAGTACCAAGATCAGTCACTATCTTGAGGATGCAGAAGGCTTGCTTTTATTTTCCCCGCATATGTTTTTTGCATAGGAAATTACATCCTGAAAAAGGTTAGATTGTAGCTAAGCAATTGCTACCCATTGTCTGAAATCAGTGTGGTTTGCTTTTGTTATGGTAATGTCTAGAGATCTTATGAGTGAGGTACTATCTTGCAATATGCTGTGTCTGTTTTGATGTCCAAGGTCACAAAATTACTTCTGTTCGACTTTTTTGTTTCAGTGAAGCTTAAGGACATATTTCCAGACTGGTGTGAGCTTATGTGCTCTTCTAAATTAAGGTCTTAGGCTCTGCTTCATCAATCAGATCTGCATAGGCGTATAGTGTAATTGCAATGGCCACACGGTTTTCTGCGTACAGCCAGTGTGATTAAATGTTGAAGTCTTTGCTGAAAAATTATACTGAAGGGAGAATGTACACAACTGTAGACAGACAATTGTTGTTCTTAATTCATTAGAAATGGCATATATGTGCTCAAAAAAGAGAAATATGTCTTTGCAGCCCTAATTAATAGTGGGTCATGTTTGAGTAGATACTGGATTATTAAGCAAGAAATATATATGAAGGGCCTTTCAAAGAATACTTTTAATATATACTTTTTTCCCATTCTTTTAAATATATACAATTTTAATTATTTATTTATTTGTATGTGCTATGCATATAGATAAAAATATACCCACACAAACTTAGTCGAGTCTTTTACTGCCAAACAGTATAACTGTTAAGAAATTACTCATTAACAAAAGTGAGTTCTGTCCCACAATGGACTGCATGGAGATTTTTCAGGAAAACTAAGGGAGCTGTAGCCTTCTTTGCTCTCTCAGTCCAGTATACATTCAGAGTTAGAGAGTTCTGGTGTTTTTTCACTCTGCGTTCATAATTTTTTCCTAGTTGTAGTTAGTGACCTAAAGGTAACTTCAAGTTTTACGTCCTCTAAGATTGTTATGAATATTTCAAAGTAAGGGTTTATATCAAGAGGATCGGGGGGTACAGAAGATAATTTATAAGTAACTTTAGCCTCGATTCATTTAAATCCACTTCAGTAGGTGTTTTTCTCACATCTGATGGAAGCTGATTATTGCCCAGGGAAGGAAGTAAAAAAATCCGGGTAACTAAACAGAGAGTCAGTGGGTTAAACCAAACAAACCCTAAGAAAAAGATTGCTAAAACTCTGGTCTTAGCATTACGTGTTTGCTCTGCTCAGAATGACAGACAGTGACTTCATCAAATTCTTGCCTGATGTGAGACGCGTAAAGGGGAATGGAGAAAAATTCAAGTAATTCATACTTTGTGAAAAAATGCAACAACAAAAAAAAAACAAAAAGAAAAAAAAAAGATGCAGTCTGTTCTCTCTACTGAATAAGCTGAAATGACCTCATTTTCTCCTGGAAGACTGTGCAGTAGAATAAAAAAATTTCTTTTGTATTCAAGAGAGGGGCTCTAGTGAAAGAATATGCCTCATGAGCAGAAGCTTTCAAAGAGTAGCGCAATTTCTTGCAACTTTTAGTTTTAGTTTAATAAGAGAGGAGCTATCAGTCTTCCTTGGGTGCGGTAATGGGAATACAACCCTAAATTCAGAGTTTGTGATAGCCCTGTTTTTTATTTTCAGATGGAACAAGAACTCCCACAGCCCCTTGATGAAAGAAAGAGTGCTGAAAGCCACAGACTTGGGGAGGAATTCTAAATGAGAAGCACTCATTTAAGGGAGCAGCAATGTGTCATCCTCTCTTGTGGCTCAGCCCTCCCAGAGGGGTATTTCTTCCACTTGGCTTGCTATTCTCTACTCTGTCCCAGGCCGAGTAGCTCATAGCAGTTGTTTTCCTTAGTCTTCCACTCCCTCCAACCCTCACCCCAAATAAAAGTTATTTCTAAAAAGCTTTCTAAATTGCACAACAAAGAGAAGTTCCTAATCATAAGAATTTCAGCTATAATAATGCCATTAACTATTAGCCTCTACCTCCACGGTGCTCATATGCCCACTGCTGCTACCACCATGTTAAAAGAAGGCAACGAAAAGTCTTTTGGGTCTTCACCAGCTATGCTAATGTATGAATGCTTCTAGTTGCAAACTCTTCTCTCCACTACCTAAAGTTATCTTCACCTGTGCCTCTCTTTCAGTAGCACCTACTGGCCTGTATGAAAGATTTCCAACAAACCCCCTCTGTTTTTTGTCTGAGTGTTTTGTTGTAAGGTTGCGGGTGTTTATTTCTTTGTTTTTAATACAGACTTGATGGTGAAATCAACACGTTAGCCTATGACTTCCCAGATAATAGATTTTGAGCTTGGTGATTACAATAGCTTGCGGCATGTGGATTGTACATTAATAAAAGTGAACATGAAGTATTAGGAATGCTAAGATCATATGTATTTCCTCAGATTTCTAGTCTGACACATCCAGAGAAGAAGAACAGTAAATATTTGGCTGCACTCTATTACAACAATGCATTTACAAGACTGAGGTTAATATTAAATTTTTGCTTTCTGCACTCCATTTTCCTGAATACTGCTAGGATTATGTGACCTTCTGTTTGAGTTCATTCGTCTTCAGAGGCTGAAACTGGCTTGTGTGTTATCATCACGTGAAGAGACAGCCTGTAAGCCCTTGTTAAGCCTCATAACAGCCTGTGATAGCATGGAAGTGAAGTTAAATGCAACCATTTATATGCCAGTTGCTACTCAAAACTATGAGCAAGACCTAACAAACCTGCCTTTCTTTGCTGAACAGTAGTTGAGCAGTATCTGGTTTTACTCTCACGGAAAATATAGTGTTTGACAATTACATAATGTCATAAGTTGCATTTATACTATGTTAATCCTCTCTTTGTAGCAGTGTGCCAATTAATACAAAATACAAAGTCTTTTAGTTGGATATTATGAGCAAATATGTGAAGGTTTTTCTAATATGTGAAAAACAGTTGATGTGTTTCAGTTTTTTTGTTTCTGAAATTGGAGAATACATTTCCATTAATATAAAAAAATGGAATATCTTATATTCTATTATATGCCTTGTTCAATAAAGCAAAAAAGATAAAGAACTTTTTTCTGTTCTTGCATAGATTTACCAGAAGGAGGATTAGGCAGACTTTGTGCTCCTTCATACTATCGTCTCTTCAGACTACTGTGACGTGGTTTGTTTATCCAGCTGAAACTGTAACCTATTCTAGTAAAATTCCTCTCAAAATTGTCAAAAATATGACTCCACATGCAGTCACTGGAAGCTTTATTTAGACCAAACTTCTGGATTCTTGTAGACAACAGGAAGTAAATAGACTCTTCCTTCATCCACATTATGAAGATTCATAGATTTCTGATCTTTTCCTCTCACAAAGAGAGCATATGGACTTACAAAACATTCTTTGAAGATGAATGAGTATTCTGCTTGTTAAAGTAACTTGGAATCAGAGCAAGTGTGATTAATAATTTTTTTCTTCTGGATACTGTGAAATGTATTGTGTTAATTTAAGCCCTAATATCTAAGTCAAAATCAATTTGTCTAAAGAACAGTTTGAAGGGACTATACTCTCCTGTTTCTTACAGGAGATACAGAGCTGAAACTACAGAAATGAGAGACCTCCTGAAGAAGAAATTTTATCCAGGTAGTTATATGCCTGCTTTTCTTTCTTTCTTTCTTTCTTGCTTGCTTGCTTGCTTACTTTTCCTTCCTTCCTTCCTTCCTTCCTTCCTTCCTTCCTTCCTTCCTTCCTTCCTTCCTTCCTTCCTTCCTTCCTTCCTTCCTTCCAAATATTTGACTTCTGTAGTCTTGAGCATTTTAAAATTTTAAAATCACACAACCCTCTAATGTCTTTGTTAAGAGTATTCACTCTCACCAGTCTCTTTTGGAAAAAAAAAATTAAAATTAATTAACAAAAGGAATGCTTCATATACTAAGCAAAGTAATTAGGGTTAGACTGTGAACACAAGAATATGCTGTTATTGTTTGTAAAATATTAAAATAAATTTATAATTTTAGATTTAGGAAAGTATTATTTTGGATATTTGATTTCTCTTTCCCACATCCTGTCCACTGCCCACTGTGGCACAGTACAAAAAAGAAAAAAAGACAGAAGAAGAAAGCCTACAGGCAAACAAAAAGGAATAGTGGCATAGGGAATATACTTCAGAAACAAGTATTTTTCAAGAGAGGGTCTTAAAAAATACACTTTAAAAATTACAGAATCAGTCCTTGAGGGACTCCATTAAAGACTATTCACTACCCTGAAAAGTGAGAATTAAGCTCTCTCCTTTGCTTTCTGTACAAAAACCAGCTTTATGGGTCTCCATTAAGGGTACTATCCACCAGTTCTGAGCCAACGTAGTTTCTTTAATACACCTTCTTATGGAATCTTGTTAACGTATTTTGAAAATCAAGATATATTCACCATATTCCTTTCTCTAAATGCCTATTGACACACTCACAACACGTATTTCCAAAATACTGACTTAAATATTATGCGCAACTGTTTCAAAATGACACATTCGTTTTGTTAATTCGAAAATATAGATCTTCTAAAACATTAAAAGTGATTGTTTACGTACTTACTCTGCCTCTTATTTTTTAAGATTTAAATCAAAAATCAGATATTTGTATCCTTGAGTTTATCTACAACAAAATGACTTTATAGTCATAGTTTCTTTGAACACAGTTGCTTTTAAAAACTGTTTACCAAATAATTTCTTCATTGTTTCATGCAAAAATTCACATTGCTGTAGAGTAATCAATTAGTTCCTTTAAGAAAGAAAAATTCTAATAATTAATGCCTGAATTACTCATAGTTGACAGAAAATGTTGTTCTGCAGATTATGTTGCACCTTAGTCTATGCATTTTGGTATTTTTCAAAATTCATAAGGCGCTTTTTTTTTACTTTTTTTTCACATTTCTAGTATTTCTGATATTTTTTTTTTACCTTGGTTTGCATTTTTTTTTACCTGGATTTTATTTTTCTTCTAGGTCTCTGACATTTCTTTCCAACATGTTCTTTCTTCAATTTTTGTCTCAGTAAATCGAAATCTAACTTTGACAAAATATCTCCTAATTCTATGTATTTTTATTTGTCACTGACAACTGATCCTTTCAGAGGATGTAACTTATTAGAAATGAGGTGAAAATTCAGTTTTTGTACTTCAAACAAATGGTTTGTCTCCGTCTCTGTGTCTTTTGAATGACCAGGTGTCTTCTGTTGACTTTCCTGGGGGCAGTGTAAATGCTATTAACTTTCCCATCTTCACTGTTTCAAAAGTGTCATGTTTTTCACGCTTTTTTAGAAAACAGCTTAGCAATAATTTTCAGACAAAAAAAATCTCTATTTTAATTTGTTTCAAGTAATTCTTAGCCAAAAGAAAACAACTGAAAATATACAATAGCAATGAATGTTATTTATAATTCTATTATTCTTCATTTCTCAAATTTTTACAGTTTGTATAAATATTATTGTTGATATAATTGTATTATTAGACCACTTTATAGCCATTTTACAGCCATTTTACTAGACTTCCTCACCCTGAAAAATTTCTCTTTTTATTTGTATTTGACTATCATGTGATCACGTGTGACTGCAGTGAAAATCATTGTTCTGGGAGATTGTGTTGTTTTCAGCCTCCACATACTCTTTTTTTGAAAACACTGCAAAAATACATATGATGACATAATTTGACTTTATGGCTTTCTTTTTCTCTTGGATGCACTTGTTCTCAATTATAAAGTCTCAAAGATAATCAGCAGGAACAATGTAACTGGGGGGAAAAAAGGAAAGTGCATGCTAGTACAAGCAGGACGTTAGTGCCCCAAATGAAACTGTAAGCTTATTGAAGAAAGTCAGATGCTTGCTACAATGTAGGAAAATATCTTAAGAAATACGAAAACAAAGCAAACAAATTTAAATAATCCAGATTTATTTTTTTTACACCTGCTCCTTTAGAAGCTACATCTATCATTGTTCTTTATTACTTCTGGAAAAAAAAAAGAAACCTAGGCTTTGTTGTGAATATTTGTTATAAATATTTGTTATAAATATTTGTTATAAATATTTGTTATAAAAGATGTGAGACTCTGCAAACTCAGTATTTGCAGGTTCTGAATGCTACATCTGCATTGCCCTGCCACTCCAAATCTCTGAAAACATGTTAGATCTACGGGTCTGTCGTAGTTTAACCTGGCAGCTGGCAGCTAAGCACTAGAGAGCCGCTCACTCACCCCTCACCTTCCCCTCCCAGCGGGATGGGGAGGAGAAATGGACAAAAGGGAAAACTCGTGGATTGAGATAAAGACAGTTTAATAAGGCAACAAATGAAATACTAATACTGCTAATACGACTAATAACAGTAATGATAATAACAACAATAATAATAAATATGCAAAACATACTATGTACATTACAATTTTTCTCACCACCCGATGACCAATTCACAGCCCAAAGGACAAAAAGGTCAAACTCCCAGCCAAAAGAGGGCTCAACTCATAGAAACCGAGAAGAGTTGACAGATTCCTCCCCTGGCCAATCCAAATTTTTAAACTGAGTGTGATGCTTAAGGTGTGGAATATTTCCATTGGCCAGCTTGGCTGGCTGTCTGACTATGCTTTTTATTCCTCCAGGAGAGAGTCTTGGAGGCCAGTTTCTAGCAGACTGTGCTAAAATATTTTTGTCCCCAAGACAGCAACTCTAATAACTCTAAATACATAAGGATTTTTTTTCAGTTAGTAGCAACAGAAACCTTGCAATATGGTTGTACCCCAACAATGATGCCTTAGAATATATGCACATCTCAATCCAATCTCCAAATTTTAAGTTACAGATTATTATTTTGTGACTGAAAATAGTTTAATTTGCCATCTATAGTTTAAAGAATAGACAGAGGAATAAAAGAGTGCATTACATTCCTTTTTATCAACAGAATTTCCAGCTTAGTTCCACTTCTGTAATATTTTATCACTTCTATACATAAATGAAAAAAAAAAAAGATATTTCAAATTCATTTGCAGGGCTAGTACTTAATAAGACAATTTTTTAAAGGAAAATTGATTCAAAATGGGTTGTTTAGGTAAAGTTGGGAAAAATCAGAGGGTTTATAGGCAGTATAGTGATTACAGGGTTTTGACATTTCTATAGCAATATATGTTAGCGTGTGTAGCAAAAGTAAGAGACATAAATACAAGCCAAAATGCTGATATATTTGCCAACATTAAAATACTTTCTTGTAGATTTATACTGAAGTATTCCCTTCCCTCTCCCTCTCTTCCCATGAGGGAAAGAATATTTTATAAAATATGAAACACTGGTCTCATCCATAGGGAATTTTTTAAGGCCTGATTTTTGGCAGCATTGCAATTTTGTCAGTTTCTAATAAATTTTTTATTTTTTACCACAGTTCAGACTGACCTAAAAGAGCAACGGTTTTCCTCTGTTTGTTTTTTATCTTCCTCCAAAGCATATGAAATCTGTCAGAGTTGATTTACATTTGTGTGTAAATCCTTCCATGCTGCGTAGTCCTGTGTCTCAGTTATCCAGTTTTCATTGGGTTTTGAGTGGCAATTCTGATTTTTAAATGAAGATAAAATGAGGCTGGAAGCTTATCATAGAAAAAAGCTATACAATTTCAAATATTGTTATTATTTCATGTGTTCTGTTATACTTGATATCAGGTATTCTTTTTCCCACTTCTGGATAAACATTAAAATAAAAAAGTCATCAATAATTTTAATGACAGACAGTTTTAAAACTTTTTACCATTCAGCTTCTTGGGAGCATTTAAATTGTTTTGAAAGAGATAGTCTTATTTTTGTAGCACTTACAATGAATAATGAGGAACAATATGAACACAATGACCAAAATTTGAGCTCCTGCTGTAAGAGATGAGTCCAATTATATGAACCTTTGAGAAAGTAATTACATGCTTAGTTGACCTCATTTTGAAAATCCAAGAGCATTTTCCTCACCCTTCTGTATTATCTGTCAGCTACTATTAAAATAATTATAATGAAGAAAAAATAAAAATAAGAAACCCAGTGTACACTGTGTATTTTATTTCTCCATCTTGTTAAATGTTCAGCGTGAAAAGTTAATTTGGTGCAAGAAGTTAAATGGATTAGACAGAGGTCTAACCTGGATGCCTTTCCACATGTTTAGAAGAATATAAATTATCTTTTATTCAGTAGTTATTTTGTGGGTCAACTACAGAGGACAAGAAAATAAGAGTGATCAAATCATTTATTGATCTAACTTTTGATCTGTGTTATCTTTTTTGGGCGATCTCGAAAGACGGAGTATAGTAGTTTACTTATCATTCTTTATCTTCAAAACAAACACACAATTGTTGCCCTACTGTTATGTTAGTTGTAAAAAAAGATTTTTCAAAGGGTCCTGCACTGACGCGATTCTTCTTCTGCAAGTCAGGCTCAGCTTCTACTGAAAGTTTTACCAAAAATTTCAAAAGAAAAGGAGCAGGTCTACAGCTGAATGTTTTTGGAAGGATGTGTAGAGTATTTTTAACATCAAAATATGTCATGCTGTCAAAATGCTTTGTAATACGTGTATTTAGAGAGAACAAGCTTATGCTTACATTTGACACGCTGAGAACTAGGTAAATGCTTATCAGTGCTCTTTTACAGCTTTTTTGGTGTCAGCTTTCTCCTCATTTTATACACAATTTATATGAGTGAACTCCAAGGATTTCAGATTTACTTCTTCCTGTCTTTGCCTTTAAGTTGAGTATTCTCTGTCTGATCTGTGTATCTGATCTTCCTTTGCTGTGGCTGATATAGACAACCAGAAATAATCCCTATGAGGTGGTAACAAATGGCATAATAATAGAGATATTTGAGGATTTGTTTCTTATGGCCTGCCTTTCAAAATACCAGTCAGTTAAGAGTGCTATCATATCCATAATATAGCTGCACAGGAGTACAAATGTTTCATAAAACCAAACTGGATTTCACATACGGATTTCCCAAACCATTCCAAAGGCTCACGGGCAAACTACTTTGGTCTTTGTAGCATTGATTCTATACTACTATTATTATTATTATATACTATATACTAACTGATTGTTAGAACAAGAGATAGTTGTTGCTTCTTAGGCATTTCTTGCTCTTCCTGCTACGGAGATATTTATGGCTAGGGTTTTCCAGGGTTGTAAGAAAAGAGATCAGTTTTAAATATGACTTTGCCTAAAAGAGTCAGAGATTTAGCAAGATGGCCTGGAGACTGGGACTTTTAAAGCACTTAAATTTCAGAGAAACAGATGCTATTCCCATTTTTTATAGTTAAAACTTAAAGACCTTGTAAGTACTTTCACCTGCACAACAGGAGATAACAATGCTTATTAACTTCCAAGATCTGCAGTCGACAAAGTATTCAATAATTGAAATAGCACTCATGAAATACAGGTATTAATGCTTTAATTCATATTTGAACATGAAATTTTCCATTTGTCATATTTTTTTGAGACACGAATTTTTAAATATAGAACAAGAATAAGTTGTCTAACTAGTATGGACAACCTTGGGAAAGGTTGCTGGAGACTACACAAAAAGATGAGGATGTATTTTAGTGACAGTTATTGAATGTTTAAAAAAATTATTTTCCGCATACTTTGCAAAGGGTATAGATACCATGAAATTGTTTACATAGGATGGAAAGAGGTTAGACTAGCCCATAGCTACGCCTTTGTTTCCAACCTTTTTCTTTTCTGTGTTTTGTGGCCCGTTAACATGAAAACAGTTGCAAAGCAATAGCAAAGCTTTCATTCCAAAGCTTCTTTAGAAATAAGTACATACTGGAAAAAAAAATGGGTGTCTAGTGTACAAAAAGTAGTTCATTTATTCTATCACCCTGAATAGGAGCTATGGAAGACAGAGGAGAACCATTCCCCTGCCATTTTAACTTTCTGTTCAACACTTCCATATTGGCCTATAAGGCACAAATCCGTAGGTACAGTGATATTACTGTAATTGCTTTTATTCATAGAAACTATTACACTGTGGTAAATTTGCTGCTGTTTTCAGCTACTGCTCCCCACTGGCTTTTACATTAATTCAATCAGAGTAGTAATAAAGTTGCTACTTCCTCTTGACCCTTGTCTTATACCTGCATATTTTACCACCCAGTGTTATCGGTTAAGACTCTGATTCTTTCCCTTGTGTGCCATATCTGTTCCTGCCTCATTTTGGTTTTTTCTGTCATCAGCCTCCTCTAACTAGTGTTTTATGTACTGATTGCTATTATCTTCACCTCGGTCCCATGATCCACACCTTTTTTCTCCTAATAATAACAGGGAATATAAGGAAGCATGAGCATCTAGGGGTGTAAAACCAGCTAACTAATTCAATATGACTAAAGTAACTTATTTTCTGAATGGAAGGCTTCATGTTATAGTCAGCTCACCGAATTTCAAATACCTGAAAATTAGACATTTATGTTAAAATATTTATTCATGATGTTTCTTTAGTCAATGGAAAAGGACTGACTGCCTCCAGAAGAAAATTCTTTCCCTCACAATTATATCTCTAAAGTTAGGTGAAAGTCTTCCTTTACTCTCAGTGCTCGCTGCTAGTTCTGTGATCACTTCTGTTGAAGTAAACTGGAGTCCATGCAGATTTCCTTTCTGAGTACTCTTAATCTGCCCCACATTTTGTTATAATCTGTTAAGAAATACATCTCTGATTCTGTCTTAAAATAGGATTCTTTGATTCTGTATTGGGAACTGCTGGAAAAGTAAGTGAATGCTGAGCTACAGCTACTCAAAGAAAGAAACCTCAGTGCTATCACATGGAACCTTTCTGGATGTGCTTAAACAGGGGAAGTAAAGATCTTGTTGGTGCTGGGTTTTTTTTGTGGTGTTTTATTGCTGTTGTTGTTGCTTTTTTAAAAAAAAGATCTTCCTCCAAATTGTAGAAAGGTAATATATTCCACTTTTGTTTGCTGTGCAATTTTTTTTTTTACTAAGCTAGTCAGAAGAGTTATAACTGCTAATGACAGCAGTGCATTTTTAGTTAGTTTCCTGACAGTGATCCATAAACATGAAGATAGATTAGTTCCCAGAAATCCATTTGAATCATTTCATTGAACAGTTAATTTTAATGCATATTTCTGAACCCTCTTCCAAGGTTGTTCCATGGGGGTTTTACACTTTTTTTTCTCTTTTTGTTATAGGCTTATTGGTAGTCAATATTGAATTAAATTGTGAATGCACAAAACAGCATAGATATTAGCTCATGTGATAGGAATTTAAAACTCCTCAGAACCCTTTGTCAGAGTTTCAGTATGGTCTTCCATATAAAGTAGATGTGTCAGTTATTTAATTACATTCAGTTACCCATTACTGTATTATTTTGCACATAATACNTCCCATATCTGCTTAGTGATCACCCCTAGGAAACTTATTGCTTGTCAGCTGTGTATGTGAAAGTTCTTGGGTAATGTCTAAGAGCAAACACCCTTCTCAGACGACTCCATGAGCAGATCTTCCCATGACCAGTAAAACTTCCAATGTGATGAAACCTGTCAGACATTGTGGAGTCCTGATTGGACGAGAGGGGACATAGTTTGGTGCCGTTGAGCAACCCAGGCTTTGTACCGGAGATAGGTCGGGAAAGCAGTGAACGCGGAACACTGCTGAGAAAGTAAAATGGCGAACACGGAACGCTGGCGCAGGGGGACTGCCGCACTGCCGCTTCCTGCCTCCTCGCCGTTTCCTGCCTTATCGTCGCTTCCACATGGAGATGAAACTCTGCACCAATCGCAGCGAGTTATAGCAATTTTGCTCATATATGGTTAAGGGTAACTAACCAATCAGAGGCTGTAATTGTTTTGCTGTATAAACCCTGTTTTGCTGACTAATAAAGGAGAACGATCATACCCATGTTGGGATCGTATCGCTACTGCCGATCCGGCTTCCCACTCCAACAAGACATCAACTTAGAGTTTTCAGCAATTGAGCTCCAGTTTGGGGAATGTTTAGAGACTGAAGGCAGATATCAATGTCCAGTTCCCGACTCTATCTTCCCACCATCGACATACCTTAGCCTAATACAAACCTAGATTACCTAGGCCTCTGAGCAGTTCTACTTGTTACATGACCCTGAAACCAGGTTGTTTTCCTGGTTTGGTTTTGTAGAGGTTTTTTCATTTGGTTGGTTGGTTGGTTAGTTGGTTGTTTTTTTAATTAGCTCAAACTTATGACTTTGGGGAGAAAATGGAGACTTTGTTCCTTCATACCTTTCACTTGAGTAAGATACAGGTCTTTCCAAATTTGTTCACCAGTTTTTTGGTCTACAGTATAGTTTTTCCATCATCTCTAGTCCAATTTAAAAAAAAAAATTACTCATTACTTACATCTGTATCACTGTATGTACTTCTAAAATGTTGTGACCCTGTCTAAGAACCTCAGGATAAGCAATACCATCCTAGAAACCTGAAGATTCAGCAAATCCCCCAAGTTGGATTATCCTGGAAATGGGTGAAAATAGGGTTTACACAAAGACTATGTAGTCTTCTGCTAAGTCACAACTCCTCTGCCAAGCTATGTCTTGCTGGGTCAAATATGCATGAGACGTTTGAAGAGAGACTAGCACATTAGTGATGTGTATTATGCCACTCTTAGTCAAGCAATATTAAATAGTGGATGACACAAAGAATCTTATTTTTTTAACTACTAAAAATTCTGATAACTTATTTAGTAAATGAGGTCCATATTTTTCACTTCATATAAAGCTTGACAGCTGGCTGACAATTACCACGTATCTTCCTCTTCCTCAATACATGTAGCTGGAAGAGTTAAAGATAATCAATGTGCAGGTTTTGGATTTTTTACATATGGCATTACTGAGAAGTTGTGCATCCATATAAGCTCCCTTTTAAATTTCTTTTTGTGATGTAATAATAAAAATAAGTTTATAGTCTGTTTCTGCACTTTCACTGCAGATCCATTGATCTGGTTTTCTGCTTCCCTCTGTGGAAGTCTCCATAGCAAAAGGGAAAAATCACTTAGACATCTGAAAAAAGCTGCTGTAAGAAAGCTGATTTACATTTCATTTTGAAAGGGGAGGGCAAGTCTGTGTGGGTAACCAAAACATTTTCCCACAGATAGCTAACTAGTAATGCAATGTCAGCCTTTAGGTATGTTTGTGATAGACTGGGCATTAGAAGAGTTACCTGAACACAACGTCCACTTCTTTCTATGTCAACAGTCTTTTCACTCTGTGCTGGAGACTGATTAAACAAGAAAATAAAAGCAGCCCAATAAGGCTATAAAACCTGTGGAGCTGCAGATGTGGATTCAATATAAACAAACTAAATTGTGAATCTGGTAGGCTTCTGCCATGGCAATGATCTATTTCTTTAAAAATGACCTAATCTCAGATTTTACTTATATGACTATAGTAATAATTAAAAAAAAAATATCAAGACTTCAATAAACTGCTGTATTTCTCTGGTTTTGAAAATGTTAATAATAGAGTGTTTGCCTTTCTACCATTTAAACTATTTTTAAATCATGGTATAATTGTATTCTCATACAGATTGCAAGTAGTATCATAAAACGAGCTTAGAAAATAACATTCATTAGCTTCCTATTTGCAATTTTTTTGAATAATCTGGTTTATTATTTTTAATTTTATATTATTTTCTCCAGTGAATAATTTATGTGCTGCAGGTTGTTCATGACCTGAGAATACTCACAACCTGCAATAGATGGACATTCTCTCTAATTTGGTAGGAACATCGGTTAATGCTCACTGTTTTCGTAAATGGATCACACCGATTCATCAGTGTCCTCATGTAGCAAACCAACTAAGTCCACCTTCCAAGACTCCTATGAGTCTATAGAGGAAATAGAAGTGAAAAATAAAATTTAGAGCTACAATCCAAAGATAAAATATACAGCTAAGACTGTAGAAGGACAATGAACAGGAAGAGAAGTAACTAAATGAGGAATAGAAGAGTAGAAACAAGTGAAGCCAATGACTAGAGGGAAGATTGCAGTTAGAGGATGTACTTGTCATGAAGAGACATAGAAATGGCCTGACAGAAACCTCATAAAGTTCCACCAAGTTCAACAATTGCAAAGTCCTGAATCTGGGATGGAATAACACTATGTACCAGTACTGGCTGGGGGCTGACAAGCTGGTAGGGGTGTATATAATTGCTGTCCTGGAGATTTAAAAATGAATATGTGAAATCATGGGTTCTTATACTCTTTCTTAACCAGCTCATAGTAGTACATACTGAAATATGTTACAAACAAATTAATGAAAACCTCACTCTTAATTACTATCAGCTCAGTGTCCAGGGCTTGCCTATTAATCATTGCTACCATGACCTTGTGGTCAGCTAGAATTGTTTAGCAAAAGAGTTCACCTGTAAGAGTCACAACTCCAACTGGAGATTACCCATGCTAAGTTTGACTAGACTGCAATCATTGTATACGAGTACATATACAACTTGACTATCACATGCAAGGTGCTGGTAAAAGAACTATAAATGCCCACAACTTTTACTTTTCCTCCAGTTAATCACTTCACCATTAAGTCATAAATTCAAAATTTAAAATGCAGTGACTTCTTTGGGTAATAATGTTTGTCTTTTACTAGTATACAACATCAATGACAGAAATAGTTAAATTATGCAAAATATGACAGAGGAATCCAAAGTCCATCTGCACGAAACTCCTTTTTTGTGATACAAAAAGTTCTGAATAGGAATAAGACAGGAACAGACTAGTATAGTTTCATGCAGCATGGACGATTGCAGTGAGTTAACCTTGGCTGGCTCCTGGTGCCCATCCAGTGACTTCTTCACTCGCCCTCTTCAGCAGGACAGGGGAAGAAAATACGAAAGGAAAGTTCACAGGTCAAGATGATGGAAGGGAGATCACTCACCGATTATCATCACAGGCAAAATAGATTCAGCTTGGGGAAAAATATTTAATTTATTGCCATTCCCAACTGGCACAGGGGGATATGGACTGGGGGACTGTGGTCAGTCCATAACATCTCCTCTCTGCTGCTCCTTCCACCTCACATTCTTCCCCTGCTCCAGTGTGGATCCTTCCCGTGGGTTGCAGTCCTTCACGATAAACCTTCTCCAGCCTGGGCACTCCACAATCTGCAGTTCCTTCGCAAAATATCCACCTGCTCCAGCGTGAGGTCCTCCATGGCTCCGGTGTGGGTACATACACCACCGTGGTCTCTCCATGGGCTGCATAGAATTACCTGCTCCGTCATGGTGTTTTGAGGGGCTGCAGGGGGTCCTTGCTGGGCCACCTCCTCCCCTCCTCCCGCTCTCCCCTCGGGGCTCGCAGGGCTGTTCCTCACACTTCTCCCCTCACCCCTTGCTGCCGGGCAGTGTTTTGCCCTTCCTTACCCAGACTCCCCCCAGCCGCCACCATAGCGGCTGAGGGGCTGGGGCCATTGGAGAAGGCTGGAACCGGCCGTGTCCGGCACGGGGCAGGCCCCTGCCAACCCCTCACAGAGGAACCCCCCACAGAACCCTGCGAGCCACCGGGCACACACACCCAGTCCAACTATCATGTAATTATGTAATTCTGCTAGATGTGGAATAACCTAACGTGTAACTGAGCAAAGTGAGATACTCCGAGGTAGTCTGAACTTCTGTGATAGAGTGAGCATTCAGAAAAACGTAGAAACTTAAAAAGCTTGTAATGAGGGGTATTAAAATTATTGCTGAATAATCACAAATAGTTACAGAGATCCTACTGTGCCACAGCTCAGCAAAGTGTTCATCAGTACAAATTTAATCTTATCTGCACATAATTATACACATACATGAACACATACACACATTTCATATGTATGTGTGTGTCGTACACAATATATACAAAAGATGTTCTTAGTCTAATTTATCTAGCATGATGACTCAACAATCTCATCCATTTCTAGAATACAGACTGAGTTTACTCTTGTTCTGTAAGGGCAATATGATTAAGTTGCCCTGAATTTTGTTTAAAAAACTTTGGGTTTAAGTAAATAAGTATTTATTGTTAGTAATGGGAAATATTACTGAATTTCTTTCATTGTGTTATGATAATACACTAAATCAAGGATTCTACTGTCAAGCCAATATTCTGATTGTGCTTTAGAGTACTTTAAATCTGATCAATGGTGTTGCAGATGCTTTCAAATATCTCAGTGCTCAAAGACTAGGCAGAGAACTGTTACGTCATACAAGAGTCTGACTTTGAGCCTTTTGATTTCTTCCCAATTTTTTTAAGATCTCCATTTCTGTCAATTTACAGGTAGATGGAGCCTTTCTATGCCAAAGATTGACTCAAACAAGTTTCCCTTTCCTTGTACAGGTGGGAATATGGCTGGTTTGCTCAGATTCTCCAGTTCTGTAAGGAGAGCTAAGAAATGTCGTATGGTGAATCTGGATTTAGAACTTCTGATCCAGAATCAAAACCTGTAGCTCACAGGACATGAAACATAACATCAGTATGACTTTACTATTCTGAGCTAATTTACTTAAATGTTTTGACAGATTAAATTTGTAACAAAAAGTTTTGGACTGCATGGTACTTTGTTTGTTTGGGCTGCATCAAGAGAAGTGTGGCCAGACGGTCAAGGGAGGTGATTCTGCCCCTCTACTCCACTCAGGTGAGACCCCAGCTGGAGTCCAGCTCTGGAGCCCTCAGCACAGAAAAGACATGGGCCTGTTGGAGCAGGTCTAGCAGAGGGCCACAAAAATGATCAGAGGGCTGGAACACCTCTCTGAGGAAAGGCTGAGAGAGTTGGGGCTGTTCAGCCTGGAGAAGAGAAGGCTCCAGGGACACCTTATAGCAGCCTTTCAGTACCTGAAGGGGGCCTATAGGGAAGATGGGGAAAATGTTTTCAGCAGGGTCTGTTGCGATAGGACAAGGAGTAATGGTTTTACACTAAAAGAGAGTAGATTTAGATTGGATATAAGGAAGAAATTGTTTACCACGAGGGTGGTGAAACACTGGAACGGGTTGCCCAGAGCGGTCGTGGAGGCCCCATCCCTGGAAACAGCCAAGGCCAGGTTGGATGGGCCTCTGAGCAACCAGGTCTAGTTGAAGATATCCCTGCTCACTGCAGGGGAGGTGGGCTACATGACCTCTAAAGGTCTCTGCCAACCCAAAGCATTCTATGATTCTATGATTCTATGATTCTATGTTTGTCTTTATTAAGGATGCAGAGCTGACCATCCATGATACTTTCACTTTAGCAGGGGCTTGAATCCCATGGCACATTTATGCCTGGCAAGAAAATATAAAACCAGCATACATTTCACAATGTCCTCTCTGGTTACTTCTCCAGGTACACAGTCAAAGAACCACACCTTATGCAGATTAAATTTGTAGTGCTGAATTAGCTTTCAGTGCTGAACACTTTGCTGAACTATGGTGCATTAATAAACAACTCACTTGCCAGCATTTCCTGTATATATAAAATAACTTTTAAGAAAACATTTTAAGCAGACTGATGAAACATATGGCTTTCACTGTTGTCCTCATAACCGCATTTGTGAAAATTTGCCAAAAAAACTGTATAATTTTTTATATTCTTTTTCACATAAGAATGTCAAATGACAAGAAATAGTGCAAATTCAGTGACCAACGTTACATTTCTGTGGTTTTGCTTATTTTTTTCTGAGATTAAAATTAAGGGTTTCCTTTCTGAAGAGATTTCTTTTCTTCGTATTTGCATATCTTGTGCATGAATATGACTGTTCAGGAAAGTTGTAAAACCCTATGCCAGTGAAGTTTTATGGTATAATTAATTTACAAGCATCTCCTATAAATATCTGTTCATGTGGATTATTACACTCCCTTTCAGGTTGTGTCTTTTGTCAGTCCTTAATTCATACAAGCTTTCAAGACAGAAATGAAGCTGAAAAAATCATCTGAAAAAAAATATGTTCCTCTTAGTAACTATGAAATTATGTTTGCTTCTCTGCTTGCAGTTTTTGTGTGTGTTTGTGTTGGACTCATTGTACTTTCATGGTTATCCATCCAGGAGTTAGAACAAGGTAAGCAGCCAACCTTTAACCTTTTCAGGAGTTTTTCTGCAGACATTCAGACTTTGAAGCCAGTGGTGTTGCCATTGTAATTATATTTCATGTTTCATGCTATGCTTTTAATGCTGGGGGCGAGGGTGGTGGTAGTTATGTTTTCCTCCACTTGTCCCCTGGAAATTGATGTGAACAAAATAGGCAAAAATACAAGCACGTGAAGCATGTCCTGAAGCCATAGAAAGGAATTTTCAAGGTTTATACTTTGTGATAGGTCCCTGGAATGCAATCCAAGCTATGAAGCTTGGGTTATTCAATTGTATTCATCAACTAGAGAAGGTAATATGGCAAATTGTGAATTTTTGCTTTTTTCTCTATGTATGAGGTTTGACTCAGAAAGACATTGATAATCTACTGAAGTCTTTGGGAGCTTAAGGTATTCTATATCTCTTTGAATCTTCTCATTGTTATAAAAAAAAAATATTTTAAAGTTATTTATTGGTGTGAGAGATATCCTGCATTAGACAGTCAGCTCCCAGGCCTATGAAAAGTTAAGATAAAGTCATTCTTAGTATTTAGTTGATGCTCAGAATGTGTTAGAATCCAGCTACTGATACCCAAAGTAAACTACATTTAAAAATCGACGTAGGATGATTTTCCAATGTAACTGAAATTTTGCTTTAAAGATCTTGTGGATATATGTTAATTGTGCCCTGGTAAGGTCACACCTGGAATACCGTGTCCAGCTCTAGGGTCCCAAATACATGAGGTATGTGGAGTTACTGGAGAGATTCTAGTGAAGGAGTGATGAGATTGTGGAGTCTCCGTCTGTGGACATACTCATAAGCTATCTGGATATGGTTCTGGCCAACTGGCTGTAGGTGGCCCCACTTGAGCAGAGGGATGGAACCAAGTGACCTCCAGAGCTCTCTTCCAAACTCAGCCCTTCTGTGATCTAGATTTTTGATTGAACGGAAATGTATTGAGGTCTATGGAACCCTCACAGCTAATAGCAAAAAAATGTTTTGAAATGGGGTGAAAGAGACAGGTTAGGCAAAAGGTTCAAGAAATTTATTTTTTCATCATAGTGATTTTTGTAGGTGAAAAAATAATTCTGATACATTGAAGTATTTGGTGCCTTCATTAACCAAAAGTGCATACTGTTTCGTATTGAAACACATGTAGACTAAACTAGCTGTAAGCCATATTCTTAAAAAAAACCTTTTTGTCAGAATATTCATGTGTGGAGTCCTGGCTGGATGAGAGGGGACATAGTTTGGTGCGTTGAGCAACCCAGGTTCCGATCCAGAAGTGAGCCTTGGGAGCAGCCGACACGGAACCCTGCTGGGAAGGCAGAGCGACGAGCTCGGGACACTGCAGCAGGGGGAACGTCACCGTTTCCTGCCACACTGTCACTTCCTTCCTACTACGTTGTTGTTTCCTGCCACAGTACTGTTTTCACTTCAAGATGCAGCTCTGCACCAATCACAACGAGTTGCAGTAGTTTTGCCTATATATGGATCGGGGGGCTAACCATTCAGATGCTGTAATAGTTTTGCTATATAAACCTTGTTTTTGCTGACTAATAAAGGTGAACGATCATACTCATATTGGGGTCACATCGTTACAACAGATCCGTAACCCACGCCAACATTCATGTTTATTCCTTTAGTTCCTATTGTTTTTCATTCCATATTTTAAAACTTGTTCTAACTGCTGACTTTCTTCCCCTCTTACCAGACTACTATCACATTCCAGTAAAATAAAATGAGCTTAAAGGTAATGCTGGTGTATTTTTGCATCTAGTTAGAGACAGGCTTTAAATTAATTACATGGGTTTTAGAAGATGAATAGGCAAGAATTTAATCATGTGCAAATAATAATTATAAAAAATACTAAAAATTACATTTGACATATATAACAAAAAAGGCATTTTTTATTTAGAAACATTTGTTCAAACAAATTTGCAATTGCTGTAATGAAATACTGAGTTAAAAGAAGCTCAAAATGGTGTGCTGTTACTAGTTGATAGTAGCAAACTGGTGTCATTAGGCTGTGCCTTCCATCACAAACTGTTTATTATAGTATTTAGTAGTTATCTGATTTTGTGTTAAAACTCATTTTGGATGTCGATGCCTTCAAATAAAACCTAAAAATACCACTGGTACTGTAACTGGTAAGCAAAAGGCATTTTCTGTCAGTCAGTCGACCACATTAATTCAGGTCTTATCTGAAAATTTCCAGTGTGTTACACAGTGAGAAAATATTCTTAATGTATAACAAACTGCTTTATGCATACTTTATGCTGTAACATATTAAAAATTAAGATTAAATTTGCATTAAGGTCCAGTTATCTAGTTTTCTCATAAATCATCCCATCATTTCATGCATCTATTGGTAAGAAAGGTCACGTCAAAAACACTTCAACTAGTCTCACACTAGTGTTTCCAGTGGTGTCATCAGAAACTACATACGTTTATATGAAAAGTGAACAGCATTTAATACAGAAAGTGTGAAGTAGTAATTCTTCACATTTTTAATCCAGAACACACAAAAAACTCATAATTCCCTAACTATCTTTCTTCCCATGTATCTTTGTCCCTTGCGTTAGACATAACTGGATATATCATTGTCCCATTTATCCATTCATAGTGGTGCTGGAAAACAACATTTGAAGCAGAATTTAAAGTAATGAGAACCAAGGACAAATAGCATTCACAAAAGTATGTTTACAGTTGTAACTACTGTAAACTGAAAATGTCTATCAATTTTTAAAAATCAGCACTAGGCAAAACATCTCTGATTACAATGCAAATCAGAAAGCTAAAAGTTATTGTATTCATGATCTGTGTGGTATAAAATCTGATGTAATGTTTTTCATTTATTTCTATATAATTCAAAACATTGAATTTTATTTTTAATTATCTAGCTGAAGCAGATGGGAATGCTCATGGCTACGTGGGAACATTTGAAATACTTTCTGGGACATCATTCACTCCTGCTTTGCAAAACAGATCATCAGCTGATTTCAAAATCCTTGCCTTCGATGTTGAACAATTGGTAAGAACCTATTGGTCTCTGGTTAATTCAAGAGTATGCGGTAGGTACATCAATTCCCTAACATGATCTGCTGTTAATGGCTTTTTCCTCCCTGCAAAATGAGATATTTCAGGTCCTAAGCCTGGTCAAAACTCAATATATTCCTTCTCTGTGAAAATCAGTGAAGCATCAAAGAAAAAGTGTGCTACTGTATCCTAGATTTGAGAAGGAACAATTATTTAGTATTAAAACCATGAATGCAGTGTGCAACTAGGTGTATTTTTAATTATTGTGTTGGTTCAAGATTTCTCTTTTCCATATAGATACAAAAAGCCTTTCAAGCAAGCGATCTGAAAAACAGATTTGAGAGATGTGAAGTTTCTCAGTTCAAGTAGGTACAGTTTCATTACACTTTGCAAATGAACATCAAAAATCTTTACTTAGCTATTTCTCTCAGGAGTGCTTACCAATACCTTCCTTTTCAAAAGATCCTTAGGAACATCCTATATTATTCCTTTCATGTCTTACATCTTCCAAGTGCTGCTGTAGGAAGTTTGACACCAGTGTGTTTCCTTGGGCAAACTTCCTTCTCGGACTCCTGTATGTCCATGCCTTGATCAAACCAGTAATGCTGAGCCCTAAGACCAACTCACAAAACTTCTATACTTTACAGAAATTTTTTTTTTTTTTCAAGGCTTATTAGTTGTGCTGTTTTGCAGGGTTACTGGCCCTTGCCATTTAGAAAAAAGTTCAGGTTAGAGATCTGCTGGCATGAGCTCAGATGGATGGAAACACACTCATACATCCCTATGGAAATGGATCCACTTAACTCATATTCCTTAGGGTGTTAGCATGTAAGACTGTCATTTGACACCAGCTAGTGTTGCATCCCTGTATGTCCTGAAGAGTCCAAAAATAGGTACAGTAAGAACTGCTTCATTTATTAAAGCTTCTTTGACCTCATTTTTCAATATCCTATTATGTTGGTTGTCCTACTGAAGGCCAGCTGGCAAAAATGTGCGGTACATGCAGTGAGGACTGTAGTGTTAATTCCATCTGCACTGTTCTTAATAAGGCACTGATTCAGCAAAACACATGTAATAATATCTCCTGTTATTAAACAGTTTCAGAACACACTTCCATCCTATCCACAACATTATAAACTCAAGGGGAATCATATGCTTGTTTGTTGTGTTTTGTCTTAATGTTTTTTGTTGGTTGTTTTTTTTTTTCCTACAGGAAATCTGAAGACGGCGATGAAAGATTAGAAAATTCAGAGACTGGGTAACTGCATATGACAAAGTTTACTTAAAATATGGGCAAGTGACAATGATGCTGTTAATTTAGAAAGTTCTTCTGTGAACAGTGAATAAAAAATGCATCTTTAGAGATTGGATAAGGCCCTCTAAAGAGTGTATGAAGCTTCATGACATATCTTTCCTCCAAAAACATCCTTTAGGATTAGAAGAAAAAAAAAAGTAACAGTCCTTGGGACTGTCAATTCAGAAAAAAATAATGGGAAAGGTAAGGACAGTGAATAAGGTAGGAAACTAGCTAGAAAGGAAAGGATATCAGTTTGTGTTGAGCTTACTTGTGGAAAGCTGCTTAGACTGGGGGAGGCAGATCTCACATTATCAACAGAGGATAAAAGATGAAGACTCTAGAATAACTGGAAGACCTTGAGAAATTAATGATAAAATTAGTCATCTTATAGATGAGATCACAAAGATAAGTGCATATTATATGACAACTGATGATGCAATTTTGTGATTCTGTGATATCAACTGTTCTTGTGATACAATTTTTTTCTGTAAATACATAAAGTGGACAAGTATTCAGAGGAGATAGCTCAGTTGAATGACTGTGCTTGCAAAAGAAAAATGGATATGAGCGAGCCATATATACACGTATGTTGAAAATGGGAAGGAGATTTGAATCAGAGTAATCTTTTCACTGGAATAATGAGGGCACAAACCTAATTAGCTAGAAAGGTGGAGTGTGACCACTTTGTGAAAGATTTTATAACGTCAAGGGAATGGAGTACACAGTGGTAGGAGTAGGTCGCTTCCAGGTTTTTGTCCTTGTGAAGGTAGATCCATTCAGCACAATTTAGTTTCTGCACATAGGATGGGACCATCCTCATCAAAATCCAGACATTAAAAATGGAGACATCTCTGAGCTAGTTGCTCAAGACTCTCTTTGTAAGTGATGGGTTTTTAGAGTTTTCTCGTATGGTCAGGTTAGATGTCTTTTTTAGGAGGAGATGAATTGTGCCAAAGAACAGCTTATTTCTTTTCGTCAGCTACAATGGGAATCTAGATATCTGCACTGTAAACATTTCTATTTGGTAAAAACAAATCCATCCCTATATCATGACACAAATACCACAGAAATCACAGAAAATCTTATGTCAGAGAATGCTGGATCTGACTGTTAATATATCAGTAAGGATCTGTCTCCATTTCTGCTTTGAAATAATACTTTGAAATATTAGTTTGTCTCAGAAATTATTTTCTTGTTGACTCTTTCAGTTTTAAAAGTGTTTACACCTTTGGGCAATGTCCTTGTTATTTCGCCTTTGAAACTGCTGAGTCACAACAATAGCAATAAAAGATTTTGTTTGCTCAGCATGACCTAGAGGTTATCTGAATATCTGAAACACGTAAGCAATTAAAGAGGAGAGTATTTCAATATATTGTAATCTGCAAACTATGCTCAGCAAAATGTCACCCCTTATCACAAAAGCACTGCTGAGTTACTTGCAGTTGTGTAGTACAAATGCTTAAGAATAAAAAAGTTTGCACCTAAATTTAAGTAAATGGAGAAAGAATTTAACTTTAGCAAGTATCATACTTTGACAATAATTTAATCTAGCTACAAATATAAAATTTATTAATAGTATCTAGAAGGGATGGGAGAGAGCAAACAGACAACACTCTGGATAGACTTCACGCTCCATAGAAGTTAAATGTAGTTTAACCACTGTTTTCAAAACATCTCTGCTTTCAGCCATTGCAGTTTCCTTATGAGAATCCAGGCAGTCACACAGCAGATCCTCACAGATGCAGAACCCACAGATGACGTCTGCTTTATAGAAGTATTACATTTTTGAAGCATGAATACATTATGTAATTTTCATAACACATAAATGTTGACCATCAATTTTTTAGGACTTAAACTAGTGTTGAATAACAATAAAGTTTCTACTTCAGTTTGCTCCAATTCAGCTCCATTGCAGCAATTGATATGAATGTTTTTTTTGTCTGTTTTAGCAGTGAAAATATGAGTAGATAAAGAAAAAACCCTATTTCTTCAAGGTTCAAACCTATCTGACAATTAAGCAATGTTTCTTTATGTGTTATCTTTTCCAGCCAATACTTAAAGATACTCTGACTTTGCAAATGGAACCTGTGTTGAAATTATATAGTGTCAAGATGATGTCATGTGTTGGATTTACTTCATTAGCTTGCATAACTAATCACCTTCTTTGTTTTGTATTGCTAGTGTTGTTGTGATCTTCAACCTTTATTTTACCCAGAGGGTAACTGTTGAGAAAATAAAAAATGAGCTGGTTTTGGGTATCAACGCAGATAAAACTAATCTTACCCAGAATTTGAAAATTGATGTGAACAGCATACAAGTCACAGGTAATGCTAGCAAACATTTTTTTGCTATATAAATCCTTGAGAACTACAGGTAGCATGAATGAAAACTTTGGCTTCCAAACAGCAAAGGGATTGTTACTTATTGTCGTGGGTGCCCTCCTTCCCCATTACAGAACTTTCAGTATCAGCTGAAAGAACGATTTACAACCTTGTCAACTAGGAAATATGAGGCAGCATTCTGTATGTTCACTAAGGAGGGAGCAAAGGACAAAGCAATCATTTTCTAGTGAAAATCACTCAATTTCATCTCTTTTGTGTAACATAACATTTTTAATTTCGTTATCCCTCAAATCAAAGCAATTAAGCCCTGACTGTGTAGTTTCATAAGTGAATGCAATTATCATTTTGTTTTGCTGAAGAATAAGGAAAAGGGCTCAGCCTCATGGTAAGTGAAGACTCATTTATTGAAAAGATGTCAGTCAGAACAACAAACTGAATACAGACTGTGGCTTCTGGAAAATTACGCCCAAGGCACTGACTTCATATTCCTCTAAATCTTAAGTAAAGCAGAAGTGGAAAAAAAAGGAATGTGGCTTTAAAGACTAGATAGTTTTAAATTCTGCAAACACACATATATAGCGATTTTATGTAAGTGCTAGAAAATTTGTCAACACCTAAGTGAAAGCCCAAGAAGATCAATGGGAATCCTTGGTTTTACCTCAATAGGCTTCAAAACAGACCTTCACTGAAGATGAGGATAAAAAGTAATTTGAATCTTTTAAAGTAGAAGTTGATTAGCTGACATTTGAAGACCTACTGGAGATACTATTAAGTAGCAACTGATTGCTTTAGGAGGAGTGGGACATCTGGTGTGCAATGTCTCTTACTCTATTCTAAAAGGTGCATTTTTTGCTAAGTACTTCAGATATTCAAAGGCTAAATTCAGAGTCTTGACATCTTTTGTTTCTCTTTACTACTTGCCCCACATATAAGAAGTTGTTCTAAATAACTGCACATCACTGTGGAAAGTGATTGCTCATTATACTTCAAAAATGCCACCAAAGAAAATTATAAAGAGCTTTTTACAGGGTTGTATATCTATTGATGAACTTTGAAGTAGTTAAACTTCTCTTGATGTGGATCATTAAAAAGCCTCTTTTCACGTGAAATATCATCTATCCATTCTATCAGGAGTGCTTCAATAAAATAACAATTGTAACTAATTAACAATGATAATCATATATGGCACTTTTGCATCCTATATCTCAGTATGTTCTGTAAGAGAATTCTTATTCCTGCTTCAGAGAAGGGGGGAACTACAACACAGATGTGACTTGCTTAAAATCACAGTTTTAACAATAATTAAAAGTAACTTTCTTTCTTGCAAATTACCCTAGGTTAGTTTTAACTTGATTATCTCATCTAAATAGTCTTCTAGAAGACACAGGTGTTCTGAAAAATGTATCAAGACAAAGATTTCCCAGATGAAGACATTTTTCATGAAAGACAATGAATACGGATTGAGGATTGAAAGGGATTAATACAGATCTTTATTCCTTAGGAAGATTATAGAGCTTGAGAAAACGTGGGGAACAGGGTGGGATGTTCAAAAGAAGGGAAGGGGGACACTGCTAGTGATTCAAAGAGAAGTAGCCACAGCTGGTTTTCTTTTTTATAACCTTTCTTTCTCTGAGTTGTATAAAACTAGATACTGTGCTATAGAAGGAGTTTATAATGAACTTACTTTCTTCCAGTAGCTGCTGAAAACCTTACTACAATGATGCCTTTAACTTCATCAGGTCAGTATCTTTCACTAAAAAAAAAATTAGTTTTTGTTGCCAATACAACATGAAGAAACATAAGACTTGCTGTCCAGATGGTATAACTTAGTAAAGCTGCCTTGCCTGCAGTTTGGGACTGACTGCTAGGGTCCATTCGGTGATAGCTGGCCACCTTTCCTCATTTCTGACCATTTGAGAAAGCAGTGATCTGAAGTCTGTACAAAAGCTCTAAGATCTTAATTAGAGGATCAAAGTGAAAGTTGAGTCTCTATCAACAACCCGAATCGCAAGCTGAAGTTATCGCAGATTCAGGCAGGTAGATGAAGCTGAGGAGACCTATTCTCCTGCTGTGGTTACCAATATACTGAGCAATGCTGACTGATACTTTCCTTCCACTATCACTGGAAGTCTTATGATGAGAAGGTATGAAGCAGACGCTACTCCTTGGTCTCACAATTCACTGAGTACAAACCCGCCAAAAGTCCGTCAGACAGCTGAATAATACAGTGGGTGCGTTGTAGCACTAGATGCAGGTAGAGTTGCTGCATACAAACTGCATACAAATTATCACATACAAATTCTCCAGGGCAGGGTACCAGACCAGGAACTTCACGCAATTATGTGAGCTAAAGAAATGCACCTATGAATATAAGAGCCAAGTATTTATTGATAGTCTAATTACAGCCCTAACAATGAAACAGTGATTATTAGTCTAGTTACAGGCCTACTAACACGTATAGTCCAAAGTCTACAATTACTACAGCTTAATCCCAATGATAGTCAAAACTGCTAGCACACAAATTTTCTCCTATCTGTCCCTTCCTCTAATATGCTATCTCAATGCTCCCTGAGTTCTAAGTTCAATGTTGCTGATCATCCTCAGGAAGAAATTAGGAGGTATGGAGGAGGTGCCAGAGGAAGGGGGAAGCGAGTTAGGAGTTCTCAGCACTCCAGGCTCGAATGAGAATAATGTCCTGATGTGGATTCCTTCCCCCTTGATCTTGGGTCTGCTTGGAGTAATTTTTATATTTTTGCTAACACTGCTCGTTGCTTTCTTCCTCTTTCTGTTTCAGTCCAAATTGCACAATATACCCAAGTTTTACCATATGTGGTATGTTTACATCTGCTGGATGCTTGGGTTTGAGCCCTGTAGACCCTAAAAGCATCCTTAGCATCTCACATGTTACTTTAGTGAGATTACACAGTAATTGACCATTTATGATTTGTGCCTATACCACTGATGCCTCTGTCACTGTCCTGTGCTTTTTCTTTCATGGTTTTCCCTATCAGCTTGTGCGTGCACATTGGGGAGTGCCTGTAACAACCCCAAGTTTCTTCAACAGCCTTCAAGACATAGCTTCCTGATAATTGCTTTACTGAATGTTTCATTCCTTCCAAAATAGTGATCCTTTACAAAATATAGACAGATATGTAGGTAGATACATATGCATATAACACTTTGGACTACTGTGAAGCTACAAATGAATCTTCCTTCTTTGAATGTAGCTGTGTGAGAACAGTCCATCCAGCTGCACCCTCCCTGCACCTTCTGCAGGGCTCTCCTCTCTACCTGCCAGAGGAACTGTGTCCTTAAATTTGCTGACATAGAACACTCTGTGATCCATTTAATACAAAATGATCTAGCTTAGTTTAACAGTGTATGCTAAATCAGCACATTTTGCTAGAAAATTGTTAGGAAGTCCTCTTGCAAGTTTGTGCACTAGTAGGTCTGGGACAGCAGGAACATCTAACAAAACTAAGTCTGTGATGGCCAATGTTCAGCAACTTCTGCCAGCAAAAGTGATAGATGACAAACTATAGAGAAGGTCGTACTACATCTCTCACTCTATTCCTTCTGGTCCTTCATCTTAAAACCTAAGGGATAGGATCTATTAAATGTAGAGACATGGGAATCTTTTTCAGCTGAGGGCATCACCATACTACTCTCATATTTGAGTATTAATGTAAAAAGTAAAAATAATAAACAGGGAAGTTAATGCAAATTCAAATGTAAAAAAAAAAAAGACTATTTGGGAGCTGGAAATGCCAGGGGTATCCTCAGTGATTGTTATTAAAAGCTTCACTAAGTGCAAGTTATGTTGGAGCAATCACAAACCAGCATTCCATTTTTCCGGAATGTTTTGCAGTTTACTACGACTAATACAAATATATTCATGTACCTAGGCATTTGTTCATGTATAAATCTGTATACTTAGAGGTATATATGTATACCTGTATGTAAATATACAAATACTAGATAGGTTTGAGGCTCCTATCTTTACACTGCGATAACAGATTTGTTGTGCAATGCTATTTAGAAGAAAATGTACACAAATTTTAGTACTAATATTGAAGTTGTCGTAACTTATCTTGTTTCAGCAGGTCCCATGAGTCTAATTACAAGATCCCTGACACCAACTTCAGGTCAGAACTTTTACATACAAGGAGAAGACAAGAAAGCACTGCTGTTAGTTTAAAGGGAAAAAAAAAAAAAAAGAAAGAAAAAATCACCCAAAAGTATTTTGGAGTTATTGAAAAGCTTGTGACTAGAGTGAAAAGAATGAGATTTAAAACACATTTGGGTTCCACATTATTTTTTTATGTTTATTATGACATTTGACCTTCAGGATCAAGCCACTCAAGCTGGCGTTACTGTATCATTACCTAAGCTGGGGTTTTGGGATACAGCAAGTAATGCAGATATAAAAGCAGACTAGCTGCTCCTTAGTTCTGCCCAAGCAACTGCAGAGGTGGTTCCAGAGAGCAACAAGTTGAGTTCTAACCTTGGGTTGTGTTTGTCCAGGTTCAGGACAACTCACCACAAGTAGATCCTCAACAACTGCAGGTAGGTAACTAGGTATGGGGAGAAGCAGGGACGTTACACAAAACAGTCTGAGATCTTACAATTACATTGTTTGTGTACAGCCTCTTCTCGCATCATTCAGTCCTCACATTCTGTTCCTACAAATACATGATATGTGGGTTTACCTTTGATTTGAGTAAGGAGACCTCTTCAAAGAGAAGGGACTTCTAAGACTGTACATTCTACAAAAATGGTATACATGTTGTGTGCATTGGTGTGTATTGACACGCATACTGACTGCTCATTTTTGTTTCCTATTATTTCTTGGGACTTTTTGAAAAAAAAAAAAAAAAACAAACAAATGTTAGCAAACTCTCACATGCCTTCCAACGGACAGAAAGCCAAAGCTGTCTGAATGTTTGAAATCCTCCCCTAGCCTTATTAAATGGTGAAATATATATGACGTTTATAAGCTTTTTCAAATGGGTCTAATGTATTTGCTGCCATTTTTCAGTTGAGTATAGCAATTACATTGCAATTCAGGGTAATTTACTGTTTAAAAAAAAAGTCAATATGTATTACTAGAAAACTTTAATTTCTTTCTATCCAGGAGGTGGCAATGCTGTTTAGTTTCTGAGTTGAAGAATAAGACCAGAATTGATCATATCATATGCAAAAAATATTTTCTTGCATATTGGTCTTGTGCAAAACAGATTCCTAGATCATTGGTTTGTTTTTTTGTTCTGAGTCTAGAATACACAGTTTCATCTCTGCTCATCTGTGGCTACTCATTCTTTGGCACTGCATCACCTCCAACACTTGACTAAAGTATGTTTGCTTTGCTTCAATTACCAATTGGATGCAAAATGGAAGCTCTTATGCTTTACACAGTCTGCATTTCTAACACTGAAAGTGTTTTGTAAAGCACTTTAAAATGCTGCAATACATCCAAACCATTTTCAGCATTTGTCACTTATGCTGATATCGTACAATATGATATCATACAAATATTTACTTAATCTGATTACAGAACTAACAGTTTTATGAAAAAAATAAATCAAGGAATAATGGCTAGAGACTGCAGGATCAGTCTTACAAATTAATATTTTTCCTTCTTGTATAAGAAATTTTGACAATGAGACTCTAGCACGGGACAAAGTGCAACACTGTGATGTGTTGAAGAAATTAAATTAAAATTATTCAACTATAACCAGAGATTTTTCACTGTTTTTTAAACTGAAGTATAGTTTTCTCATGTTATGCAAGCATAAGAAATTGGAAAATGTCATTTATTATATTGCATAAAGTAGTTTATTTGGGTAGAGAAAGGAAATGGGAATACATGGGAATTTTCTTCCAGCCCTACTTCAAGCTTAGTTTCAAAAAATATGTCACTTCTGAGAACTTTCTCCATTCTGTGCCAAATTTATCTTTTTAGTATGTTATATTTCATTCCAGGATTCTAAAAATGCAGTTTTGTAAAACACAATGGAGTGGTTCATTTGATTTGTGCTTGAGTAACCAGAGGTAAGTCACTTTTCCTTTGTAGTGAAACTGCATTACTGCTGTGCTGTTATTGCTGTTGTCCTTATTATTTCAGCTGAGTGTTTGCCACCTGCTGAACTCTGTGATGATGGTGTAACCTGCATTAGAAGAGATTTATTTTGTGATGGAGTGTTGGACTGCCTGGATGGTTCAGATGAATCTGAAAAAAGATGTGGTAAGAATGTAAACCCCTGTAAATCACTCTTTTTAAACATACTTAAACATGTCAGCAGTTTGTAAGTAGCTTATAGGCAATAAACTGCACAGCGAAGTCCGAATCAATCCTACTAAAAATAATAACAAGGATTGTTATAATCTTTATCTGTAATGGAAACAATTGTATTTAAAATTCTCATTAATTAAGAATATGCTTAATGAATAATGAAGACATATTACAATCTTGCTATATTAATATAATAGAGAAATTAGTTCACTTTAGAAATATTAATAATACAATTAAATACAATGTAAATTATAAGATAATATTGACATTTCATATGAAGTTGTATCCCAGTAATTTCAAAGAATGTTGTTTCCAAATAAGTAAAAATTATGACCCTATTCAGATATGAAGTCACATTACCTAGTAACAGCAACCACTTAATGACATATTTGGAGTCAGAAGAGAGGTTTCTCTGTTTATTCCAGCATTAGAATGTCATCATACAAAACACTACAAAGAGCTTTTCCCAGGTTACTGTGTACACCCAGATACATTGATATTGTACATCCAGAAACTTAGACGGCGCAGGGGAGAGTGGGCAGTGGAAGCTTTTTGCAGCCAGGTCAGGTAAGTGTGACTGCTGCCACGACAGGATGGAGCCCTAGCAGGAGTTCTAACTCTGTTGGCCGCCCACCTGCATCTCACTGCACCGAGTGCAAGGGAATGGGAGTGTCTGTGTGACTGACACAAATAGTTCGAGCTGCTGGCACCACAGTGAGAGATGTAAGATGATGATGATAAAATCTGGGCAACTTGCTCCAGGTAGCCCTGCATGAGCAGAGGATTGGATCAGATGACCTCCAGGGATCCCTTCCATCCTCAACTCTTCCATGATTCTGTGAAAATCTTACAAACCTGAAACCTAATTGGTTTTTAGTGGAAAAAGTTTGTATCCTTCAGCGCTAGTGAGTTTGTTTGCCTTTATCTGACTGCCTAGTTTGCCTGAGCACCTTGTTGTGCAGAGCAGCCGCTACTCCACATAGCAGTGAACACTGAAATTGTACCAAGGAGTCTGGCTACGTTACTGCTTACCAGATTGTGTGTGCAGTGTTTTGGTGGGGAAGCACGTGTGTTAATGCTATCTGCATTGCTCTTCAGAGTTTCAGCTCTCAGTTAAAAGTCTGTAAAGTTTTCTGGCAAAGAGAACTTTGCAAATGGTTTAGGAGCAGTTGGAACAATTAACTCCCTAAGTGTTTTGTTTGGTTGGTTGTTTTCAAATACAGAATTTGGTGCTAGAGATCTGGAAAGCTTATTTCCCTTCTGCTGTGAGAACAGCCTTCTGAGCTTTTCTGAGAATAACAGTGGGGGCAGTCTGGTCTGAGCCTTCAGAAACATGTAAAATGCTGGGCTCTGGTCTAAAAACAAACAAGAAAGTAAAAGACCAATTTTTTTTTTAAAGAATGTGCAAGCCTGATTCTGAAGGCTGGTGACATGCTACCCCATCTGCCAGAAGCAGAATTTTCGTCAGATAAAAAAAGGTGAATTGCAGACGTGCTTCTTACCTGTATTCTTCTGAAAGTGGCCAACTCAGAAGAGAGACTTACAGTTAAAGATACTTTTGGCTAAAAGTAGTATTACACATCTCATCAAAATGAATGCCTTTTCATTACTATACTGAGTTTACCAGTTTTGCTCACATTTTATTAAAAATATTACAGTCAGACCTGTTATATAGCACAGAATTTAATTGATATTCATACATTGGTAGATACAGGCAAAAATAAGCTCACCTACTTGCAGTCAAAACTGTGTAGACATGACTCAACTGCGTCCTGGAGGCTACGCAGTTTAAGTAATGAATTGTACTTGACTAGAGATTTCAGCTGAGGCATAACCTCTTATGCACATGGCTTTTGGATCTGATTTGCATCTCTCCCTGGATCTCTAACAAATTTAAGTTGTGAATGCCCTGCTCCTTTGAAACTGCGGATATTATTTCTTAATTGGTGTTTTAACAGTCACCAAAGAATATGCAAAACTGAGCTGAAAATTTCAGGAATGTGCATACAAGTGAAAATAGACAGAATGTCATAAGGAAACTAGCTACAGTTACAGTCTACTTCAGGGAGCTGAATGATTTGCTCCTGTTCATCTTCACTGATGCCTGGTATTTCCAAGCAATTAATTCAGTTACCATTAGTTTAGCAGCTTCAGCTCATAACCTTACAGAAATATAATTCTGGCTGGAGGACAAATTGTTGCTCCATGACTGTTATGTCACATTTTCAGTCTTGAAATTTTCCATCCAAAAGCTCAGAGCTTTCCTAAATTTGTACATTTACGTTTCCTAGCAGACTTTGCAAAACCAGTGGAATGAGTGGCAATAGGACGTATGCATGTTTGGGATACCTGCCAATTTTTCCACTTTGATTCTTCACTTATGTCCCATCCCTAGAGTAACTTTGTACAGTCATATAAAACATAAAACAGTCTAGATTTTCAGAAGTGCTATATGAGATTTACAGACAATTCAGAATTCGTGCTTCAAGTACTCTTGCACACAATGGAGTTGCTACCCTTTAAGCAGCTTCATTTGTTTTTTCATCTTGATTATTATTCCTTCTAGCACTTCTGATTTTAGAGTATGTTAGTGTTTTTAAAATAAAGAATACTAGGATGAATTTTAATAATCTCTTCCTGCATTAGACAGAATTCAGTAAAATCTCAGATTCTCAGCAGAAATTCAGGCAAATGAATACCCTCATTTCTTTGGTTTTATTGATTAAAATTATCTTGAAAGGTTTCTTTCTGGCTCTGCAGTGCGGTACAGTAACAAAAGGCATTGCAAAAGTGCAGTTAGCAATTTCAATGAAAGGGTCTCTAGAGAAAAGTGAAAGTCTGAGCAGCATTCATTAATAACGTCTGGCATTGCTGAAAAGAAGCCATGTAGCACATAAGTATAAAAGAAACTGGAGGCTGATCCCTGGACGTGTTTCTCACTGCAAGCTCTCTTTGCAGTTGTTACATGTCTAGGCTAACATTTTGTGATTACCTGCCTCGCAGAACCACTACAGTACTGAGAGAGATGTTACTCATATGTAAGCCAGGACATAAGGTACCGCCATTGGCAGAGAAAAATCCTGCCAAGTGAAGTATGTGGGTTTGATCTGACCAGTTTGGGGAGCTTCTCCGTGCCATTCAAGGATAACAAGATTAAGCCCTCCTCATGTGCCTCGTGTGCAACAGAAGTAGATAGAAATAGACAGCAAGATGCATGTTTGGGAAGCAGTGAAAGTGGTTTCTGCAAAAGATGTCTCCTGTCTCACTCGGAGAACAAATGAGGCTTTTCTGAGGGCTCCAGGAGGAGGCAGAAATGTAATGATTTCTGTGACCCTGCCGCCTTTGACCACAGCTGCCTCCTCCTGCAACAAGGAAGTTCTGGGAGGCTTTTCAGGGAAATAGGACCAGCCCCAGCTATCTTCCTGCTCGTTCCTGAGATACTAAGCTCTGACTATTGCTGGGCTGTGGGTAAGCAGCCAGAGGGCTTTAGACTGAATCTTTCTGTCCTGTTGCAAGTTACTCACTGTCTCTTGAGAGATAAGAAGAAACATGTAAAATGGAAACAAGAACAGAAATGAATAGTTGACAAGAGCAAACTCTAGTCAATTTTATTGGAACACTATGCTGTATTTCTTTTTATTACTCCCAGTGCTATAAACTCCTTTTTAGATCAGTATGTGTCTTGCTAACCACTGGTTAACAGTATCACTTTTTGACACTTCATTAATAGCGAGCTGGGCACTTTGCTTCTTCTCACACTGATTTTATTCTTCTCAATGGGAAATGGTTTTAAATATTAGCCCATTGGTAATGACAGGAAACACATAAATTAAAATGCACAGAAAAAGGACCAATACTTAGCTCTAAAGCTGTAGCCTATTCTGATAAAAAGATTATATAGAATAGCAATTATCTCAAAGGCCATGAAGAATGCAAAAGGGAATAGATTTCTACTCCAGCTAATGCATTAGACATATCATCGTTAATGAAGTTCATTCTGCACAGTCTTTGCTAACAGTGCATTCCTGAGCCTGACTGAAACTGGTGGGCTCATTGAGAGGGCTTTAAACTAGGTTTGAAAGGGGAAGGGGATATTGCCCAGCTCACTAGGGATGAGCCTAGGCTTGGACTGCCAAGGCCAGGGGTGAGATTGACAGCCCAGCTCAAGTGTGTTTACACCAATGCACGTAGCATGGGCAATAAACAGGAGGAGCTGGAAGCCATTATACAGCAGGACGGCTACGAC
>Ga0065711_1004012_pt1 | contig 36011 bp, 18 predicted proteins | sample Hoacrofraction12_FD_59098 | JGI IMG/M metagenome (GOLD analysis project Ga0065711, IMG submission 59098) | Hoatzin crop microbial communities from Cojedes, Venezuela - Epithelial fraction 12 v2 (version 2) | ecosystem: Host-associated > Birds > Digestive system > Esophagus > Crop | place...
TTCCAGTGGTGCCCAGTGACAGGACAAGGGGCAATGGGCACAAACTGAAGCACAGGAAGTTCCGTCTGAACATGAGGAAGAACTTCTTCCCTCTGAGGGTGACGGAGCCCTGTCACAGGCTGCCCAGGGAGGCTGTGGAGTCTCCTTCTCTGGAGATATTCAAGACCCGCCTGGACGCAGTCCTGTGCAGCCTGCTCTGGGTGACCCTGCTTCGGCAGAGGGGTTGGACTAGATGATCCCCACAGGTCCCTTTCAACCCCGACCTTCTGTGATGCTGTGATAATCTTTCCTCTGCTACCATCTATAAAGAACTTCTTTCACATAAATAAAAAGAAAAGCCTTCGTTACCTTTTAAAAGTGATAAGGAAAAATACAAGCACACTGAAGTATTATGTATTCTTATTTGTGCATAGTTTGTCAGAATAAGAGTACTAGCTTTCTTATCTACGCGAATTATCATTTTAGAATTTGTCTGCGACAGTTACATGCCTCCCATCATTTTGCAACATATACCAAGTCAGCAGGTCATTTGGATTTCCCATGTAACAAAAAAAATCATGTCATGGTGTTATTGGTAGAGAAATAACTGGCATTATCAAAGATTATGACAGTACGTATGAAGGCACATGTTCCCAGGACTAGACAGAACAGCATACTGAGAAGTAACAAAAAGACATTTAGAAGCCAGTAACAAAAAATAGTTGATATATGCTAATACAAGAAGGTGATATCTGTTTCCCGTGGCATATACTGTTTCTTTTCCCTCTTACACTTATAAGCCAGGGAAAACATTGACACAAAAACAGCCATAGCAAAAAAAAAAGTTCAGTCATACACAAGCAAAAGAAAAATCTTATACATATATATATCTTTTATTTGAGACATTCATTTTGACTGCTTGAGATGCCTGTCTGGAAACATGAATGTTTGGTAACCACATCTACTGTGAGGCAGGAAACAGAGACATTATCTTTTCCTACAGGGTGAAACAGAACGAAAACGAAATCTATAAGCTCAGCTGTAGCTTGCATAACCCAAAGCTGACTCAATTTCCTTCTACAGTTAACAAATTTAATCAACACCCTATCACCAACTGACTTTCTGAGAAGACTTCTGAGATTTAATGAGCTCAACTTACTAGTGCCAACGGATCAATATGGACATGTGAATCAGTCAAGACTTTTGCAAAACAAAACAATTACAGAAAACATACTGTTTGGCAGAAAATGAACTCAAATTTATCTGAGAACATGGTGCTCTCTGGATAGAAAGTAATAAACCATTAAATTTTGCCAGTCCTACTGAAAAGTTGCCAAGTAGAGACATTAATGTAAATAATGAATTAAATATAAATTCTGGGATTTTTTAAAGAAAAAATATACATTTATTCCTCAATGGTAATTTCTTCTGGTATTCTCTAAAATTCTAGTGAACACAAACTTGCGGACAAGAATGGATGTTTGTTCCACCAATATCAGAGTAGAGGTGGAGGGACCCCATATACATCTTCATAAACTAGTTTATAATCATCATCTTAGCAACATCTTTTTACACATCAGCAATGTTCTGCTTCACTTGTTCATGAATTCAACATTTGAACTTTCCTGAAATGTTTCTGAGTACATCAGATTTTTGCAGCGTTGATTCAGAATAATAATGGATTCTTGCTATTTTTATTCAGAGACAAGACACTATCACAAAATATGAGAATATTCTATTCTTAACAAATGATACAACTGAAAAATGCAACTGTACATATTCCATCAGGAAACTTTTACTGGGAAACAATTGATTATGGCCAATCAACAGGATCAGTATTAATATTATAAATTCTAGAGAAATTTAAAGGAAAGGGTTTGTAAAAATAAATTGGAGGAAGCGAAAAACAGCACAGAGAGGATTACTGAAATGAGGATGGATGATACAGTTAAAGCGGAATGAAAGATCCAATTTATAAGGAAAAAAAATAAGAAATATGACCATATTTTGCTACCTGTTAAGCTTTAAGAGATACTTAAAACCTATTTGAGTTACCACAAGCATGGGGGAGTCTAATCATGGAACCAGTCCTGTTATAAACTGGGCAAAGTCTAAGCAAAGGAACAGTTACTTAACCAGACTATTCAGTGTAAGCAGAAGATGATGGACTCAGAAGAACCAATACGTGGCTTTAATGCATCTCAGTACTTTCATGCTTTCTGGAAGAGATGATTACAGTAATAACTGGTTGTTTTTTCATTGATATTACTGGATGAAACATTGCGGTACTTGGCGAACTTTTACTCAGCTGAGCTGCCAACTGACTGTATGGTAGTCATTCAGTATCAATTCAGTTTTGGCCCAGGATTTTCATTGCTGAATTTCCATTTGGATAGTCTCAGATGTGGCAAGAACGTCAGCATGCTAAGCTTTCCGTTGGAAGGCTTTTTCTACACGTTTATGGGAGCTTTCATGTTTGTGACTTCAAGCAGAGTATTGTTCTGTGCTACAGCGAGCATAATTAAAATGCACGTCTTGAAAAGTTCAGGGTTTTTTTAACACAAAACATTAATAACAGACTTCATAGTTCTGGGAAAACTTAAGTTAAACCCAGCCAGGCAAAACACGGTGTCACTCACCTCTGTCCGGCAGGCAGTGATCTGGTTCTTGCCGCTTATTCCTGCCGCGGTGGGAGCACACTGCGCCAGCTTGTCCCTGTGCATCGGACTCCTCTGAAGGCCAGACTCAAACTCATCAATCAGTAGGAGCCTTTTGGCACTCTGTGAAGCTGCAGCAGGAACCAGAACAGGCGCTAGTCATTGTTTAAAGGGGGTTTAATACGAGTGTGGTGAATGATACTTTTCAGCCTGCTTCCACCTCCTCTCCCCAGCTTTCCTCATCTCCCAGAGAAAGGAACCAGAAAGTAAAAAGGAAAAACAGTAAGGTACAACACATGCTAGCTCATATCCCATCATTGACACTAAACTGGGACTTCAAAATGATGCCTGTTGTTGACAGGAAGAGACCAAAGCATGGAACTAATGCCAACCTAAGGATTGACCTTGTCCTCTTCCCAGTAACTCAAAAATTTTAGGTCTTTTCTTTGTCCCTTCTATGCCTTTTTCCCATTAAGTCAACCTACCCAAGAGAACAGCACATTATGGTTTTTTAGCAGCAAAGCAAGTGTATACTTGTAGCAATAAGGTGGCTGACAAAAACAACTTCATAATTTATTTAGACTAAAAATTTTTACCCACATCCAACAGCCAGCTGTAAGCATTTTGACATTGATTTGAAAAGGAAGCAAAATTTTTCATTCTTCCACCATCACCACTCAGCGACACGCAGGTTAACAGGGTACTAACAACTTACCTGACCACCTCTGTCTCAAATAAGTATTGCAGATGTAAGACTTGTACCCAGTTTCTCATTTTTGCAGTTTGTAAAGTTGTGGGGTTTTTGTTTTGATGTTTGAGTTTTGGGTTTCTTTTTAATTCAAAACAATTGCTAAACGAACTACACATGTAATTACTAGCTCAAGGGTATGCGGACTGCATGACATGTCCAGCAGTTTGCACTATCGCATTCAGAGTAACTGGGCATGAAAAACCAAGATTTTGACAAACACCTTGAAGTCTCTTTCGATAAAATCCAAAGGCAGTTTATTCAGGTATGTAACAGTCCTGCAGATTCTCCTACAAGAGGAGCTGTTGTTCAGAAGGGCTCTTGTTTAAAACAAATTATTATTACTTTTGTGAACGTATTCTAAACTTAGGGTTTTTTTTCCTAAGAGTTTGATTAGAGATTCTGCTGATCTGCTTTAAAGCATGTATTCCCAAATACTGCCAATAAACAGGCCAATAACATGATTCAGGAGGGCAAAACCTTTGTTTTCTACATACCAAAATTGATCCTTCCATGAAAACAAAAGGAACAGGCACAAAACAAAAACAAGTTTTTTAAACAAAAGAGAACTTCATCCTGCAGGCTGTTCTCTGCAGACATTAGATAAGAGATTTTCCATTTATAACTCCTGATAATTTATGTCTCATCGACATTGTAAAGGAAAAATCGCCACAAAATTAAATCCACACCAATGAGCAGCAAGAGGAGACTGTTTTTCTCCTCCATTGATTTGTTTTTACATTGCTCTGCAGTTTCTGTGCACCCTCCACATAGCATTGAAAGAAATAATGAAATCCCTAGTGAGGGCTTTCTCTGTTTTCCATTTTCCAAGGTGAATACCTTGGTGGAGAAAGGGACTGGAAGGATTTAAAGACTTGCTTTAAACTGGGGAGCTCGTGAATAGCTGGTGGCCAGAAGCAGATACAAACTCAGCAAGCTGGGTAGGAGCACTAAAACAGAAGGATAGGACAAAAAGAGAACGTTACATAAATGTGAACAAACACATACTATGCGCACACTTGAAGTTCATCATCTGAGACTTCAGATGACTAAAATTTTAACTGAAAACTTAATACTTTCCTAAAAGTCTAAGAAGGGGATCTTGCAAATATACATGGTATAGATGGAATGGAAAGCATAACTAGCTTCAGTGACTTGCAGGCTAGTCAAAAAATAGTCAGCAGTGAAATAAGTAGACAGTGAAGTTAATCTATTAAGCTTTCTTCAAAAGTAACTCTTTCGTCACTCAAAAGGGGCCTGGCCTCTTGCATGAGACTAAGCACTGTCCCAGGGACACGAGCCACTGGCGTCAAGTGCTGCTTGCTGCTTCACCTTAGATGGAAATCCCAACCACTGCTTCGGCTCATGCTTTGCACATATGTTCATGTCAACAAGAAATTTCAAAACAAATCCTGTGCTGGGTTACAAAAATGCTGTGAAGACAATACACAAATCAACTGTCCTTCCTACTGGAGCACTAAAATCAGTAACAGTGACTAAACTAATTTAAAATCACACTTAACACCATCACACGCTCATATATGCACACAGAAACACATACATATTTTTAAAAGAGCTGTGACTAAATAAGGCAATGTTAAAAGACATTGGGGGGGAAATATCCTGTCTCAAAAATTGATCAGTAGAATAATTTACAATTACATTAAAATTAGTTTTAAAAATTTGATTAAAATTAATTTAAAATTCAATGGTAGGTAATTAAAACACTAAGTCAATGGGTCAAATCATTAGCAACCAGTAAGTTAAATCAAAGCACCTTGTTGCAGAAACGGTTCAGAATGACAAAGATCCATTAATAACTTTAATATTTACTGTGAAAAGTAACATACCTTCAAAGAGGAAATTACTGAAGCAAACAAACAAGATTAGGAACAAAATGATGAAACAAATCTTTCTTAAAAAAATGGAACAGCTAAATCTGGATGGTGTATTAAAGGTCCAGTTCGGCAGAACACTTCAAAATTTTAGTTAAATCTGAATCTTTGCTTATTGCAACTCCATGCTTTCTATTTTTGTAGTGTGGGGGAAGGAAAACTATTTTCGTGTTCACAGGTTTTAGGAAAAGTTAGTCTGGTTTCTTGAAAGAAAAAGACAGGGGCAAACCAACAGGCTTAAAAAGAACACTTGGGAGCTAATTCACCTCTGGTAGAGCTGATATGGGGAACATTTTCATTAAAAACAGAGATTTAAAAAAATCTCTACTGACATTCAAAGAGCGGACAAACCCCACTGTGTAACTTTACAACTGCACTGCCCCAAGAAGTGCAACTGCACCAGTGTAATGTTTGGTAAAAGCAATAAAGGAAAAAAATTTCTTCGTAAGTTTTTAAAAAGTTCGGAAGAAAATACAACAGCTCCCTGTCCGGATCTAGTGATGCCGCAGCACGCAGCTTACAGACTCTAATCAAACTATCTGTTTTTCCAAATGGAGCAAATGCACATGAATCAATTGGTTCCAGTCCAAAATAGAAGCATTCTTCCTAGTGTCCTCTACTAAAATTAATACTATATACATATATGATAATGTAATGTAATACTGAGAGTGAGCAGTGCTTACAAGCACCTGCATTAGGGTGGAAAGTTAGTTTTAAATGTGTGTGCCTGGTCCCTTATCAGTGAGTTGCAGGGGGCAGTGGGTGGTTAATGTCTCATCTCCAGATGAGAACTCAGGACGAGCAGCATCAGAGCCACTGCAAAACGCCTGATCATTAAACCCTTGTGCTCCCGCCTCCAATTACAAAATACAAATCTTTTTCCATACAGGGAGGAGAAAAACAGAAGTAGACATCGCTGGTGGGTCCTTTACCAATTACGGGTGGGAGAAAACAGTAATTTTAAAATAATTTCAAAAAATTAATCCAGTTGGCTGAAGAAATAACATTTAAAAGGAGAAGAGTTTTAGTGAAGAGAGACTTCCACTAGCCAGCTCTGTATAAGTTCGCGTTGAAGCTGATTTTTCCAAATTAATCTTATATTGAGCATTCCCTTGCCTGTTAACATTAATTTCTCAAACCCTAGAAAGAAGCATGAAGGCATAAATAAGCGATGTTTAACCAATAAGACACGACACACACAAATAATTTCTGGACCATTAATGAATGTCTCAGGGGCATTGTAAAGCATGGGGCCAAAGGTTTAGATTGTCTACTCTTTCTCACAAAACAGGAATTATGAAAAATAGGGAAAAAGGTCATGAGGGAAGACTCATACTCCTGGGTTTCCACAGGGATGCCATGGTTAAAATATGGCTCACAGTCATGATGAGAGCTCTATTTTTGTCCTTGTATTTCCCACAGGGGCCTTTGCGTCCTTCCCATTTGTATTGTCACTACCTGCAGGAACACCTTTCCTCCCCCCCGCCTTGTAGCTACACCCCAAAGGTAGGGCGTTTGCAGCGTCATTACAGCAGTTTGCAACTTCAACTCTACAATCAAAATCTAAGAGAGACCTTAAAAACTAGCACAAAACTTCTAAGTCATCAGGTGGATCGATTCAACATACATATTTATTTCAGTGGTGCGAATCAATAGTAAGTGCAGAAAAAAAAAGAGGAATAATTTTGCCCTTCTATTTGGGCAACATAATTATTTTCACATCTCGATATATGTATTACTAAGCAGGTATGTTCTTATTTAGCATTATACTATGGAGGTAGATAACAATTAGAATTAGCACATGATTAGGATTATCAATTTGCCTTTAAAGAAAAGTTACAGTTTATACTAATGTTTTAACAGGGGAATTAAAAAAGGTAACAATATTTATAGATAATTCAGCCCACAGAGCATTCCAATTTCTACAAGATGCTCTGTTCTTGAAATGGCTAACATATTCACAGTATAGAAAAGGTAATTTTGTTTGACAGCTATAACAATTAATTTCTAGTAAGCAACTTGTTTCTCTTAATTGTAGCTGTAAAGAGCCATGAGAAAAACCTGAAAGTAGAAGATACCCTTATATGTTTGTCTTTAATTACAGCTACAACAAACTACCCAAAGGATTTTATCTGACACTTTAATCTTAATATTGATTAGGAGAGATGAAGGAATTTGTTGAGCCTGTTGTTTTTAAACTGTGATTTTCTACAACATTGACATTGTGACTCCCATTTGTTGGCTGTCTCAGTTACAGATCAGGAAAGAAATACTTTGTTGTAACAAACCAACCAACCTTCACAGGCACAGGGAAAAAGCCAGAAAGTTAGCCCCAGTCCTCAGCCAGTTCTCAAGGTAACCTGTGAACAGAGCACTTTAATAAATAGATGTGACTGAGGTTAGAGGTGAGTAACCCTTGTTCTGATCTCTCTGTAGGCAGAAAGCCTTGTATTATCCGAATGTACCCATTCCAGACGAGAAGAATAAAACATGTAGTAAAGAACCGTGTTCTTTGAATTCCACCTTTCCTTAAATTCCACAATGAAGCACTAGTTTATTACTGACCAGTAAGAGTACATAAAATAGCCCATCGATAGAGTAGCTTGGAAAAATGTTACATAGCCCATTCCTCACAAGTTTTTGCATCTACTAAATAAATATTTCTTATTTCTAAACAAATATTTGCTAGTCTTTAAAGCAACAAAATAGTTAAAAGTGCAAAGCTGACGCCAGGCTGGATTAAACAATTTCCCAGCAAATCACCCAGCGCGAGTCTGCAGGGATTTCTAGCGCACACCATGATGTCACGCAGCAGCTGTACGGGAGGGAGCTCTGCTGAAAAGCCACTGACAACACACGAGACACACTGGGGAGAATGTTCTTTCTGACTTGCCTGCTAATCCTCCTTCGCACAGCTGACAGCCCTGACACCTCGGGCAAGGCTGAAAATTAACTGTCGTTATAAAATGAGTGAACAAGAGTCTCAAAGTTGAATGGGCTTTGAGCTGATGAATTCTGCTGGCAACACATCTTTGAGCAAGGGACTCATAAAAACTTCTTTTAAAATGCAGCTTTTCTAACAGTTAGTGTCCCTGTTTTTAGAATTTTGCAACAGAGGTTCTGCGTCTTTTTCTTTTGTTTCACATTCTCATTAAACAAGTCATCTGCTAAACAGCTTAGGTCTTAAAATGCCTGAAAGCAGAAAGAACACATGACTTTTTTCTTCTAAAAGCCCCACTCAGTATATTTGAGGATTCTTCTAATTAGGGCTGAATTTCCCTGTTTTGAGAAAGAAAAAAACCTGTTTGTAACCAGTATTCATGGGACTGAAAGTATTTCCACCTTTCTCAGAGCCTTATAAAAGAAAAACCACAGAAACAGCAGCAGTCCGGGTAGACAAATGGCCTCATGAGGAAGGGCTGCTGGACAGTATTTTGCCACAGAACAAGAGCTACATGTGATTTGCAAGAAATGTGTCTACAAATTGCCCAAAAGTTGTCCTGGAGGTACCAGAGTGCAGAGGAAAGAGGGTGCTGGCTAATGAACCGTGGAATTATGGAAGGTGGGAATGAAAGAGCCATATTAGGTTAAATCAAATTGTGCAATTGCTGTACATCGTTCCCTAGAGTACATTTTCCTGACATTTTTCTCTCTTTTAAAAGTCTGAACCTAGTGGGTTCCCATCTCTTCGCGTGAGATTCAGTTCTGCTGTCTAACAAACTTCCTGTCAGGAAACTTTTCTTGATGTTCAGCCTAAATTTTTCCCTTTCTCAATGACAGTACATTATGCCAGGTCATAACCTCTTGGCTTTTTGCAAATAATTATTCTTAATGTTTAATGTTTATTCTTCACATATAGTTATTAACAATTATGTTCTTAATTCTGTCAATTGGCCAAACTTCAAACATATAGATCCCACAAATCAGCTGTGGTGCTAGTTTTTTCTCTGCAGTCTCTGAAATTGCACTACATCTTTTAATGCTGAAATTCCCACACAAGGGGGGAGGGCAGGCAGGTGGCTTATATACTGTTTTCCTACAGATAATCCTATTTGTTCTTAAGCAAAAATTGATGGTTTACTGAAAAAAAAAAAAAAAAATCCACAGTTGCTCTATCAAGATTCTGGTTTCTCAGTTTTGCTTTGAACCTGATAGATACACAATTTCCTTCTAGTTTATGACAATAATTCAGATTACAATAGCCTTTCGACTGGGTGACCATGGAACAAAAGCAACTGGCTCATAATATTTCAGTCTCTAGTAATCCTGAACATTCCTAGTGTTGTCAGCATGTTAGCATAACTGGAATACAAATAGCTGTAGCGTGCTGCATGAGTATACGCTGTAGAAACAGTCAAAACAGCTATTAGTAGTGTATTAAGTATATACACAAGCGTTGGCAGGAGACAAAAAAATGCAGCACACAAACACACACTTCATGGGAAGTCTTTCAGAAGTGATCCGTTAGTGCAAGTGCAGTTTAATGGGACTAGGTTTGCGAGGTTTCTTTGAAACACACGTTGTATTTTTGTATGTTCTTTCCCAATGCTCATTCAAATCCAAATTTAAATTGCATTCTATCACAATATTAATTGCCTCATTCCTGATGCAACCTTGGCACACGTAAAACAGGGCACAGGTTGAGATACGCTATTTTGAAGCGGCAAATAAAAATGTATTTAATTTTTAATTTGCAAAGCAATTTTTCTTTACCAGCTTGAGCAATGTCTTTGGAATAGTCACTTACATAATAGTCTATCATGAATGCTGATTTTTTTAAGCAATAAAATTTAACATCTGCCAAAACCAGTCTTTTTTAAAGGAAAAATAGACTACAATGCAGAAAGCAACTATCAAACGTACTAACTGAACAAGATCCAAAAATATTTGTGAAATCTATCGAATTTTTCAGATTTTTAATCTCTTTGTGTTTTCTTATATATTCCTAGAGACTGTAAACTATGGATACTTGTGAATTATTTATTCCTATAATTATAAACTATGGACACTCAAATTTTTAATGGTTTTCTACTTCAAACTGAAAATTGAAAAACAAATTAGAAAGATATTCTTCTGTTATAGATACCCTGCTTTTAGATTGTTTTCTTCTCACATATCCGGTGATAGTCAAGACAAAGGAAGCAATAAAGGAAAAAAACACCAGCAAAAACTGTATGCGCTTATTGTTGCTCAGTAACAGCCACACAGAAGACGAACAGACAAAATTCTGGAAGAAGTCTGAACCAGCTGGAGAGAGAGGGGATCTTTGCTCAATAACCCAGGTGCATTGCAGGCTGGCTGTGGGCTTTGTCTTTTTTTTATTGTTGCAAACAGGACACTTTGCCATCGATACTTTTCAGTATGACTCTTCCTATGACTTTTTTCCAAATCTTTACCTTATTTCCCATTAGACTTACAGTATTAAATAGCAGTTTCATATTGTATATAAGACTCTGAAAGTAAATAAAGAATAAGCATCACTGCAATTTTCTAAAAAGGATTATGAGTGACAATGAAAAAGCAAATGGTTTCATTTACCTGACACAAAATCTGAGTTGACTCTACCTAACAAAACCTGCAGGGTCAAAAGGCTCTGTGGTTCAGTCAGTTCCCACAATGGAGGAAAAAAAAAATGCATATTGCTTGCATAAAGCCAACAAAATGATGCACTTGCAGTGAAGATCTGAAACAATGAGAAAAGACATTAGGAAGTATTTAGCTCAGCCATCTTTACAAGAGAAATCTGTATACAAATTGACAATGAAGAGGATTAAATGGAGGCTTATTTAAGGTCTCTAAGCCTTTGGCTAAAGCCATTGCCTAAACATACACTTTATTCTTCACTCTTATTTCACCCATACTAATTCTACTACTGAACTAGGACACAAATGTATTTTAATTTACATTAAGCCAACATTAGCTTTCTTGGTAGTTGGAAGCATTAACGCAGTAGAGAGGAAACAGAAAGCATAAGCAAGCGTCTGAACAGTTTCCAGTTCTTTTACCTTCTGTGCTTCGTGCTCCCTCTACACAAACACACCCATTTAAATATCAATTTACCTTCTGTACTTCCTGCTCTCTCGGTACACACACTTAAATATCAACTTTTACATTTAATAATCTCTGGTTTAAAGATCTCATGTAATTACGAAGGCCAAATTGTTACAGCACAATGTAGAGCCAAGTTGGATAATCAGGTTTGGGCAATTTTAGAATGAACTAGTTTTAATGATAAGTAAAAATGCCCAAAAGAGAGGCTAAATATCTGATCTTATATAGTGGTGTCCAAATGTATAATGGAAAAAGGCATACAATAATACAAATACATTTAAAGATTTAAGCTTAGTCTTTACCTAAATGTTGGGAGAAAAGGAGGCGTTATGATTATTTTCAATGGATGTGATTGTTCACCTACCAGACTATGCGTACGTGATACATGATGAGACCCTGAAAATCATCAGTAGGATACCGAGGTGGCATCTGCTGTGTTTCTTCAGCAGATCTGCACAGACCCAGTTCCTGCCCCACACGTGGTAGGGCTCCACCCCGGGCTGAACACCGGCTGTCCTCGCTGCAGCCTCAGAGGCGAGGCAGGCTGGCAGCCAGCAAGAATTTGCAAGCTTGCAGGTCAGACATGGGCCAAATTTCTCCCTCTGAGGACAAGTAAGCTCGTTGCTGTGGTTGGCTACTAGTATACCAGCGACTTTTTTACTTCCCCTCTTTTAAATTAGAAACACACTCACAAGAATTATCTCAGACAAATGTCTGAAGTGCAAAGCACGGGCCAGAAACTTAATTCTCACCATGCCTAACCCTAAATCCAATGGTAATTAAGATTTAGCTCCCTGGTTTTTATCCCTCTTTCTGACACGGTTTATTGACCAATATCCCCTCTTCATGGATCACTGAATGAACTCAGTAGGCTGCCGAGTAAAACTGGAAGGCACAGTCCATTCCTTCCTTCCAGTCCTGCAGCATGAAAAGCGTCATTGGATACAGCTAAAAAGCTACTATTATTTTTTGCCTTGGAGAACACGATACAAAGGCCTGCTCTAAACCCCATTGTACTTTCTGGATTTGTATTCGTCTGACATTACACTACTTTTGAATCAGGCTTCACATTCATAAATATGGGAGAGCATTGCTGAAGAAGTAATGCATGTGAAGTGGCCTACAATCCTTGAACAAAGCAGACCTTGCTCCCCCTATCATCATTATTCACCAGGCATGGCAGAATGAAGGGCTGAAGCGATCCAAGAGCAGAGCAGCAGCAGTATCTACTAATAATTGACAGTATAAGCAGCACCACTAATCAAGGCCAAAATACAGGACATTGTAAAGGACAGACATTCCGGTTCTCTGGCTTAACTGACATCATTTAAACTGGGACCAGTCGAGCAAAATGAAGGAAAGTCTTTTAAATATGACAGTTGGTTTTAAGTCAAACAAGTGAGGGCGAAGTTGGAAAAATTAAAAATAAAATTGAACACGAAGCCATTTCAGCTAACATCACACTGCACTGATATTTTCTGAACCTTCCTACATAATAACCGATTTCACAAAAAAAGAAGAGAGGTGCCAGTAGGTAGGAAGGAAGGAGCTGAGAAAAGTCCACCGGTACTCTCCCCTTGTCAAAGGAAACGGTTGAGAGGAAAGCGTTGGCTGCTCTCCTGACCAGTACTGACTTTCATAATCACTTTTTCCTGAACTTAAGTGTGCTTGTCAATGCAATCATTTCTACAGAAGCAAAATGTGATTACATTTTCCCTTCTAACTATTTAATATCCTAAGACAACAATGAATTCACTCTCATTGTAGTCAGTATTCATTGTCTTTAACGTTAAAGGAGGAAAACAGTTGTCCAAGTGACTAGAACCCTCTGATAAAGACTAGTAAAAGACTGGCAAACTAGCTATGAAGAATTGCGTTCTTCTCCAAGGAACAATTGAATCATTTAGATTTATCAACATATTTTGAACTTGACCCAGAAACTTCAGCTCCAGCACAGAAGTAATTTAGTTTCTACAGTTCATCCAAGCAGGCACTTCTCTACCTGAAGTGTGAAAAATGTTTTCCAGTAATGAGAGCTCGGACAGCCAGTTATACACATGAACACTGTATTTTTTGCCTATCAAATAACATACAGAGGGTAGCAGAAAACCAGCAACAATATTTCATCTTTACTGAACTAAAATTTTGGCCATCATTAAAATACCCATATTTTGCAGGCAACCTTCTGAATAATACAGTCCTTTTTCCAGGAACAAAGCCAGTGTCCCCAAAGCCAGCTCTCATAACTGCTAAATGCTTGCAGATACATTTCAAGCACTTCAAACTAAAAAAAGTACAGTGGGATAATTTGCTATTCTGAAACACACTTCAGAGGAATTTCAGCTGCATGGACTAACACAAAATATTCCATGGTCTCAGTTTTAACCGTATTCTATTATTTAATTATTTGGTACAACTCCAAAGATAATTAAAGTTGCAAATATCCGAAGTCTTCAGACTACCATGTTTCACAGCCAGGAACAGTAGACAGAGAAAAATTTGTCATTTTCCTGTTACCCTGGAGCCATTGTAGGAAGCCATACTACGTTCCCCAACCTGGCTGAGACACATAATTTTTCATAATTACTGTGTACAATACTCCTGATAGTTGAAAACACCCTAATACAGAAAAAAAGCTGAGAAATAGATGTCAGTGGAAATAGTTTAGCCAAAAGGAGAACTGTCTTCTCCAAATACACCTGGCAGAAACACATTGGCACGATAGCAACAGGAAGTTTAAGACATCAAGAGCTGTCTTACAATTAAATATTTAGAATGATAATTGAAGTATCATACTTACCATTCAGGTAGAAAATTATGAAGATAACCTCTTTTGCCCATTTGTGGTTATTTGAAAAAAGGTCAGCTTCATCTTCAGTCAGGCAAAACTCATTGTTGACATAATTCATTATCCATTGACAAAGAGGTTGCAGCAGGAATACAAGTGACCCATTTTGTTTAGAATCCTTCAAACTCCTCTGCCTTTTTTCAGAATACAACAGAACAGCCTTCCAAGCAGCAAAATGCAAGCACTACAGCTACAATCCTTTTACTAAGGATATATTCCAAATGACACGAGTGTCGCAAAGGTACTTTTCTCTGAGTAAACATCACAGCCTTAGTAACACAAACATTTTTGTGTTTCCACTTCTTCAATAGGAGCTGTGAAATCAGAGAAGATTTAATCCCTTTTCTTAGAATTCTAAGGCACTGATGTATAATCAGTGCTCATTGTAGCAGTTAATATTATATCCTCCAGTTACTTAGCTGAGAGAGTTTAGCTGAGTGAATTCCTAGTATTCTCTTTTCTCAGCCAGCCTGTAGTAGTTTTCATTGAAATACTACTTCAGTTTACATTATTGTATCTGGATTTGTTTCCACTCCCTGGAAGTGTTCAAGGCCAGGCTGGATGGGGCTTTGAGCAACCTGGTCTGGTGGAAGGTGTCCCTGACCTTGGCACTGGGGTTTGGAATTGGAGGATCTTTAACGTCCCTACTAACCCAAACCATTCGATGATTCTGTGTGATTCTATGATATCTATGGATTTTAATGCAATTTATAGAAAACTGTATTCCACATGATAGCAGTTTTGGACTGAATGAAACAGAAGTAAGCGTACCTCCTCAATTCAGTTTTGTGGTCCTGGTACTATTTCTTTTTCAAAATAAGCAAACAGAACAAGAAGTTAATAGTTTTATATTTGATTACTGTTCTTTTCATGATGGTGTGCCTGCCTCATTGGGTAAGTGAGCTAAGAAGATTCACTATACCGACAAGGTATTTCTTTCAAAATTAGAGGCAAAACAAATCACATCTTGTAATGCTCACAGTTTTCTTCACCCTTCTACAGCCACTTGCCCTTCATGTAAGGCAGTGGTCGATACCATCACCTCCTGAACAACCTGCTGTTTCTCCCACGCAGTTGATATGTTTTCCATCATCGTTTCCAGGTTCCACCTCTTCACATATTTTGTTACATCATCATAGTCATATTATGTCAGGAAAAAATTAAACAGAATAAGCAGCTTTGTTTGCCATTCATAGTTACTACTTAATGTAATACATTACTATTTTGTGCAATACCTAGCCCCATAATAAAAGAACCAGAAAAAACCTTTTGTTATGTTTAATCTTCCACTCAAACTGAATTTAATTTAAAAGTATAATAAGCCAACAGAAAATATTTTTCCCTAATTGAGATGTACCATCTGCTGCAGTAATCAGCAAAACACATCTCAGCTCATTTGGATGTTTGATGCACTGTTTTTGTACGACTGACAACAGGAAATATGATCATGATGAGAATACGAAGTAATTTTTTTGTCCTAGCAGTATTTGTTTTACACATGCACTCAGGGGAGCTGCTTCTGTGGTAAAGCTAGCTTGTCCTGCTTTTCTCCTATCTCAAATATGTTTTATAGTTATTGCACTTACAGACAGTCTAAAATAGGGATTTTGTCTGCTAGTCACTGAAAAAAAAGAATTTAAGTGGAATTTAGATGGGGAATTATCTCAAAGCAGTTATTTTTCATTCATAATTTTCACACAGATTACCTGTGCTGATGAGACACAGAAAGCTCCATTCTGAATTACGTCTCTGTGGTTTGATTTTTGCCCATTTTTTTTAACTCAAAGGCTCTTAAGTAAAATATTTGAAATTCAGAAGCGGATTTGCTAGTTTGATATAGAATTCACTCATTCCATATACCAAACGTGGTTCAGAGGTGTGAGATGAGGCCAGTGCTATTTTACCTCAAATTAACCTGTCAATATTGATCTAGCCTTGAGACTACTTTAACTCATGTAGAGCCCAGGATTTCTTCCATAAAGACAGTCTGCACCCCGCAAAGTATATTAGTTGTAAGTGGAGGAGGTTTTCAGACAAACCTGCATCTGAGATAGACAGGGCTTCGCTATGAGAGAATAATTTTAAAACTTTAGGCACACCAGCCGAAGGAGTAACACAAAAGAGAATATTCTGAAGCAGTTGTACGTTAATAGATCTTCTTTTGTAGGAGGATGAGATTATTCCAGATTTACGCTGAAGAAGCTTTTGGTTTTGTATGGTTCGTTTTCATGCTCTTGTCATGAAAGAGGGACCAAAAGCTGGCACTGCTTCCAAGGATGGAAAACAGATGAAAATAGTTTTTCAAGCACTGGAGCAGCTACATAATGACCAAAATTCTGTTTTAATTCTTCTATAACAGAAGAATATCAAGAGAAAGATAAAAAGATGTGCACAAATGTCCTTTTCTGTATTTTCTAGATTCTGTGTAAAGGAAGTAGGACTTCAGAGCTCTGGTCCCTTAAGTTCTCACTTCCCTTCTTTTCTGTGAAAACCAAGAGTGTTCCTTTGTATTTACATTATCCCAGTCATAATAAGTGGTCTTGGTTTTAACTGAGACATATATGCAGGAAAAAATGAAGCCAGCTTCAAGATGAATTAAGATGGTATGAGGAGATTTGGGGAGGTATGCAAAGGCTCATTGAGTCTTGTAATATCTTAGTATCTTCCAGCAATAATAATCCTCAGTACCATGATTTTCCACCTCAGATATCAAAACCTGATGGAAATGATTCTATCTATTTTAGATGAAACAAAAGTAATAAAAGCAGAGCAGTTAAATAGCAGCAGGGCTTAGAAGAGAATCGAGTTTTCCCTCCTCCCACTGAGTAGTCCATCAAATTATTCCAATTTATATTGATCATATGCAGTAAGCTGCTAAGATAATCACTAGCATAAGAAAAGTAAAAAATTGTTCCATTTGCCAAGTGATAGATTTCAGAGGTCTCGTATCTAAAGTTCAGCAGTCACTGAGATAATTTGTTTCAGTTCCATTTTAGGGTTTTGTTTAGATTAATATATTTCATATTTTCAATGTTGCAGTGCAAATGTACTAAAATTTCATATATGTGTAAATTGTGCACTCCATGTTGTAACTATTGTTTATCTGTGAGCATCTAGTGTGTTTTTACTGTTTTCTGGAGACAGATAATATTCGTCATCGAACTCAAGATCAAATTCTTGACTTCAGAAACACACAATAGCCAAAAAAATCTAGAGCATATTAGCAACATTTCAGTATTCTTTAATACATTTAAAAGAAAAATTAATCCCAGCTTCACAAACTCAAAGTTCCAATTCAAAAGCATGCAAGTAAATCTGTATCAGAATGAAGTTTTTTGTTTCACAATTTTCCATTGTAATTTAAATAAAGCAAAGATATTTCCATTTAGCTAGATGTTTTTACATATATTAACAAAATAGGGAAATTTTAATTTTATTCAACTGCCTATATTTACTCCTGTGTTCTGTAGTCTATCACCAGAATTTTTATTTCAGATGCAGTTATAGTTATCAGAATATATCTTCTATTTAGCAACTACCCTTGTACTCATGGTTTTGCTTCTGCAGCTTAGAATCATAGAAAGTTTTGGGTTGGAAGAGACCCCTAGAGGTCATCTAGTCCAACCCCCCCCCGCAGCAAGCAGGGACACCACTAACTAGATCAGGTTGCTCAGAGCCCTGTCCAACCTGGTCTTGAATGTTTCCCGGGATGGGGCCTCCACTGCCTCTCTGGACAACCCATTCCAGTGTTTCACCACCCTCATTGTAAAGAATTTCTTCCTTATATCCAGCCTAAACCTACCCTGGTTTAGTTTAAAACCATTACCCCTTGTCCTGTCACTGCTGTCTCTACTAAAAAGATTGTCCCCATCTTTCCTATAGGCTCCCTTTAAGTACTGAAAGGCTGCTATCAGCTTCCTCCCAAGCTGACTGATTTCCACTAGCGAAAAATCACAAAACACTTATCTGATATTTGGACCTCTTCTGCTTCTTTCCACCAGGGAAATTATTTGTGTGTTGGCTGTGCATAAACCCTTGCACATTGTCATCATACAAGATATCTGATTTTGCTTGGAACAAGGGTATTAATCTTATCCCACTATTGATGTAATTCTTTCAGAAAACATGGGCCAGCTTCACCTCCTTCATAGTTACGCAGCTCAAAATGCTTATAGATTATGAACATATTTCTCTTATAATATTTTGTTCTGCTGTTCCCAGTCTGGAGTCTTTCAAATTTTAACCATAGGAAGAAAAGTGTCTTGAGTGCACATCTCGTTAGAGCTTACGCGTGCTTTTATATGTCATACAAGCCTCTCATACGAAAAAGCAGATTCTGCGTCAGACTCACAGAGTCAATAAGGCTGGGCAAAGGAAGAGACTGAAGAAGAAGAGAAAAATCCTATAATGATGCCTCATGCATGAGCACCAGCTCCAACTTTAAAACTCTCTGCGAAAGCAGGGAAATCTAATTATATAACAAACAGTATTCCCAGAAAATGAGTTCTAGACTTATACAGGTTATACGAGTATAAATAATGGAAGTTGGTTAAATTATACACAAATTTCATGTCTGCCACAGTTTTCTTATTTCTTTATATACAAGTAACTAACAAGCAGGCTACAAAACTGCTGTATTTGCAATATGCTGTGCTCTCAGCTGTCTCCCCAGACAATCTTTGGATACAAAATATGCAAAAGTCATTGTCACCCACACGGAGGTGAATGCTAGCCTTGTTCTCAACATCTCAGGGTCCTAACTTGGGGCCTATTAGTGAGAAGGCAGACTGCTTTATTATTTGAAAAGCTGTTCACTGTGATTTATGGCCCTGTATTAGCCTCCTCATCTTGAGATATTAGACAATCATACTTTGTCATGGACAAACTGAGGTGGGGAAAACATACAGCATTCATCTTCTCTTGCCGTCTAGGACACTTCTTTTCATCTATCGTTTTTTCCTCTGGCATATCATTTCCTTGTAATCAATTTAAGTTGGAAACTTTAATGACCTTCCCCGAGCATTACACTGCCTTTTCACCTACTCTAAGAGTTTTTGTGGAAAAAAATTAAAACCTTTTAGAGTTTGCAGCATTTTCTCTATAAAAAGGCAGGCAGATACCATCATTTCAAGTCTCACTGGTGATCATCAAAGGGTTTTGGCTAATTACCAATTAGGTAGACCCAAAATACTTTGTGTAAATATTTCCACATTTTGAGTTACAAAAAAATGTTTTATTTGCTACAAGAGACGCATAATAAAAGAATTTACCACCCCCCCCAAAAAAAAGGAAAAATAGCATAAAAAGGGGTTTTAGAAATCAAGAGTAAAGGTTTCTAAGACCATAGCTTCAGAAATAAAAACTCTTCCTGGGACTTCAAGATTCTAAAGAGCAGGTACAGTTCTAAGAGGATTACGGCCAAGTGGTGGTGGGATTTTTGTTCAGTTCTTTGCTTGTTTGTGAGGTTTTTTTTATTTCACCTTTTTTTCCCCCAAGTGAATCACTAAATGACCAGTAAACAAAAGATAACCACCATACAATGTTGTTTTGATTCACTAGACAGGATGAAGTGCCAGTACAAAGGATACATACAAAGATGTTCCTACACTACATTTTGAAACCTCCCATTGCATTTTAAAACCTCTGCACTGAAAAGACTGAATCAACAATAGGTTTAGTAATTCAAATTTTTTCAAAAGAAAATCAAATGTATGAATGAGATCAGTATATACATACAGCAAAAATGTAATTTAATCCAAGGAGCATACAGCAAAAACTGAAGGAAAAACAGAGCACCACAGAGACCTACACTCTCTACCTGTGTGTTTGAATGCATTCTTCCCTTCTTCCCTTCCCTTCCAGACAGATGAATTTACACGTTAGTAATACAATGATCTGCGGAAAAATAATTACCTCTGGCAAGAAAATAGAAAAATAATGAAAAATAATAATTCGAGGACCCTGTTGGTGGAAAACAGAAAAAAAAACCAAACCACAAACAGAAAAAAACCCCATCATTTCCCCATTGGAAATAACAGATTTTTTAATGTGGAGCCAGCCAACAAGATTGTTGCCATCTCTGTCTATCAAAAGAAATGTCAACATTACGCTTCATTCTAAGCTAACAACTACATGCAAAATACACACAGAGTGAAAACAGATACTGACATTTAAAACCACTGTGCCACAAAGCAACTGCACGCCTTAGGCGGAATCTTCTGCAGGTCATTTAAAATGATAAACCGAAAGGTCACATAGGATATAATAACCGATCTTTACAATTGCCTTTCTGAAGGATGTATTACCTGAGGACTCACACAAAATTGTTGAACGTCAGCAGCAGAGTCACAGCAACGAAAACTCAATGAAAAAGTAATGTTGGAATACAGAAGTATAAAGACATTATAGCTGTTTTTGTGAAACTGTGGAATAAAAGAGTATGGCTTTGCTGCATGGAGGGTAGTTAGACATAGGCTAACATTTTATCCTGCTACTCAAACTACAAGAGGCATTTCACTGGGAACCCCAATATATTCCTTCATACTAGGAGGAAAATAGGAGGCAAATATCTAGTATTTACAGTTTTGTTCTGTTTTAAAAACAACCAGACCACGTACTGCTTTAAAAGCAGAGCCTTCCTGCCAATCACATTTTTCTTCTCCTCCCATGCCCAAACAACAACAAAAAAAATCTGTTACAGAGACAATCCCCACACCAAGTGCTTTGTGACGAAAATATTCCCCCACAAAAGTAGGAAAGCTGTGCTGGGCTGCTTGCCTTGCGGAAGAGCATCTGGCTGAACCAAGGACTCCCACTGCCATGTGAGTATCCCAATACCAGGCCATCAAACAACTCCAAAGTGCTCTCGCTTATTTTCATCAAAAATTTCTCTGACATCTCAGAAACCTCTGCAACATTATCTGAAGAAATGTGACAGTTTTTCCAAAAGATTTACATTTCAAGTAATCTTAGTATTACTAACTCTGCACCAGATGAGGATTTAGGTTTTCACATCTAAAATATGTGATGAGCTGAGTTCAGAGCAAGGGAGGGAAATACTACTGTGCATTTAAGTGTCCTAGAAGTTCAAGTGCTACTTGCTCATATGAGCAAAATATCAATAGGATTTAAGTCTGAATGTACCACTGATACTTTTGAAATTACAATTCTGCCTTCTTTGTGCTTAGTTTTGCCAGTTATACCAGACTGACTTGATTCATATAGCAAATATTTGTGTCGAGTGACAACACATAAAGTTGTCAAAATCACTTCAGAGACCAAGAAAGGCTAAACCAAAAGAGCATTAAAACTTAACCAGCTGATGGATAAGGCTTCCATTTGCATTATGATTTTGGGTTATGACATACATGTAATAAACACCTTGGTGAAATTATTAAACCAGAAAAAATTGTCAGCAATTCTATGAGTACATTATTTTTGAAAACAAAGCTAAAACTCCTAAACCCTTTAGTCATTTTTAGACTGCCATTTCTCATCAGCCAAAAGGTGCCATGTAAATTGTGCCATTATAGATATTCTCGCACCATAAATTTTTCTGCAGGCAGAGACAGATAAAAAGATTACTTTTGAGATATGCCCGTCTGCTCACAGTATATCATTCCCACTGAAGTCTCAGATACAGAAATAGCCTTCCTCTTGTCCTGTGTGTTAACCCTTTGAACTCATTTAAAATGTCTTTACATGGAGAAGCCTTGAGATGGCTGTCCTACTAAAAATCACATGGTTAGCAAGCTGAGCAGTTTGAGAGGAGGAAGGTTGGATAACGTTTTCACACAAAACAGTCCTTTTTAACCCAAGTTAAAAAAAAAATAGTCTATATTTTCAGTTGAAAAATCTGTAAAACTAAAATAAATAGACATCATACAATTTGATGATTCTTTTTGCTTCAGTTACCTTGAAAATCCCAGTTGTAGGGCATCTTCATGGTTTAAAAATAAAATGCTTTTCTCCTGGCTCAAACGAAATATTTCCTCAACCAATAAAAGACTGAACTAAAAAAAAAAAAGAGGGGAAAAAAAAATCTATACATTCTGGTTTTACGTTTTAGTGCCAGCAGGAAGGATGTCAGCCAGCCGCCCTGCCTAGGGAGCAGCAATGGTCAGGAGGGACGGTGGCCCTGCCCGAGCCCAGTGGCTGCCAATCAGAAAAAACACAACAAACACTATCAGAGAAACACAGTTGGAGAGGTCTATCTAGGCACTTTAGAAAGTCTTCACATACACATCAATATTTAAAACGTTGTCTTCTTTCATGCGAATCAGCAGGAAAATCTGTTTCAACCAGACTACAGACAGTCTGAGAAAGCGGCAATTAAAATCTGTTATCCACATCCTATCACTTTCACTTCAGGGATTTCTTTTCCCTCCACTCTCCAGAAAACTAACAGAAATACAATGTTTTGCCTTTATGATTTAATGTTACAGGGAGCAAAGAGGAGCCTGTCGGTTGTCAGTATTATGGCTACAGTTACAGGTACAGACTGAGGACGAAGTGAAACAATTCCACGCTGGGTTAGTTTCAAACCTGCATATATGCAGGCACACAGCACGGTACTCAGAGTTCTGCAGATGAATGGGAACCTGTAGAAGCTCGATCCGTTATCGCTATCACCTTGGGTCTGTGAGGCTGCCAAAGACATTAAGTACGCATCATATTTATAATGCGCTTAGCAATGGGGTGTAGAGGCTCCAAACACAAAACCCAGAGGATGAACAGCAACAAGAGGAGCCCCAGTGCAGGGAGCCAGTGGCAGCACAAACCATCACAAAGCACACAGAGAAGACTGCTGACTACCACACACTTTAACCTGGAATTTATGGTTGAAGCCAAAGGACAGCCAGTTTAAATCATGTCTGTACAACGTACAGGCTAAGATCCCACTGCCCCAGCCCAGAGCACTGTCAACACAGTGCTGTACCTAAAGTAACATCTAAGTGTGCTCCTGAGAGGCCGCAGCTGCTTAAGAAAAGAGTTGCTCCAGCACAAAGTGGGAATTAGCTTGTGCCTTACCAAGTAAACAGGCAAGAGCTGAAGACGTGCCCATATGAAACATTTCCCTGCTTAATGTCCCTGCACTCAGCAGAGCTGGCTGAAATCCTCTAAAAAATATTCTGTTAAAAAATGCCAGCTGCTGAGCTGTTTGAACCGCTCCAATTTGACAAAAATTCAGTAAATCAATAGCAAATTTCTGAAGGATTTTAGGTGACATTTGCAGCCTTCTTCATCCTAATACTTTCACACTAATACAATAAGCACAACGCCCAAGTAAAAAAATATATAGGTTATTGATCCAAGTGCTTTGAGACTAACTGATTATGAACGGGAGCCAGTAAGAAATATTACCCTTTGGTTCAGTGCAGCGTAATTAAGGATATTAATCAAATCCACGTGTTTTCTTGTACAGATTCTTGTCTTTGCTATGAATCCAAAAGGGTAACAAATACGGTAGCTACTATAGGAATTACTACACAGCATATAGAACAATATAGCCATCAATTATCAAATGCTGGCAGGTTCAATCATTCAAAAAAATTAATTTCTCTTTGGAAGACAACAAACTGTCAGCACTGGAAATGGCAATGGTAAAAAGCAAAGAATACTGGCAGCCAACAGCATTTCTACAGAGGCACACAAGTTGCTAGAAACCTTTTAACAAATTGCACATCTAAACAGTAAAACAACGTCACACAGAAACCAAACACAAAAGGACACTCCTTATCCCAAAATATTGTCTCCTTGGAAAAAGAAACAAACACTGAAAACCAGATGACACTTCTAAGAGGAAAAGAAAGAAAAAAGAAAACAAAAAAGGAAAAAAAAAAAAGCAGCTTTCAGACTCTGGAAGAAGTTCCTCAGCAAATCAAAAAGGATAAAGCTGGTTTTTTGGCCCAGCTTTGTTCCCATGTTCCCAAAACTTCACAGAAAGCCTTTCTCCCTGATGCAGTTGCTTAGCAGCTCTCCTCAAATGCCAGAAAGTTATTTCAAGCCTCAGTACGTCCTGGCACTTGTCACTTCCCTAACTGCAAATACACACCTTCTGATAAATCTTTATTGCCTAAGAGCTACCATCATTTTCAAACTACCTTCATGGACTTTAAAGTGCATAGAATGTTACTTATGAGAAAGAGAACCTAAGGATTAATCAACAGGGTTCATACCCTTAAGTGTTGGGCTTCATCCAGCCGGTATTGTCCACTTCGAATAAAAGTATTCCCATCAGTACATTACTGCCATTTATTCTTAATGTATTCTTAAGCTTTTGTTGTGCAAGCATAAAGGGGACAAAGACGGACGAGGATGATCTTTCAGAGCACTCTGCTTTCTAGTTTTTCCCCAGACAGAAGAAACTCTGTGCAGAAAGCATAGAGTAAGAACGTTAAGGATATTTGACTAGTCAAGAATTACTACATACAACAAATAACCCAGACTCCCCCAATTCTTATCTGTGTAGCTTTTTTCTCAAATATTCATGCATCCGCTAGAAAATACCCTTCAGATTTCATATGCAACATCAGGCATTAAATGAGGTTTTCAGGTGAAAAGACATGCCAGTATTTTGGTACAAAAGAAAATAAAATGCCACCATCAGTCACATATTATTTTGTTGTGCCTGTTCAAGATACCAGATATTTCTGACACAACTGATAACCTTGCAATGTGTGCAGGAAGCTCCAGTTTCTCTGCATGTGATCTGCAAAAAGTTGACATCAGATCTCCACTGTCCCTTACCAGGACTTCTCAAGCGGTGGCCTGCAGGCCGGGGCAGCAGGTGACCTGCTGTTGGCACCTGCTGGATTCCCTGGCATAGAACCCACATGTGAATCTCTGCAGCGTAGGAGAAAAGGTATATGGATGATACACAGCCAGCTGTAGTCAAAACTATACATAGGTTTTATTTTCTCTTGCCCACTCAATATGTTAAGAAATATTCCTTTATTCATATGACCTCAGCATAGCCTAATTCTAAATGAAACAGAACAAACTAGACAAAAAAAAAATCACCTAAGGTATGAACACTCCTAGGTTTCTCTTCCATCAGATAAAGAAGGGATAGGAAACTTCTTCAGAAAACGTCTCTAGTTCGATACAGATCTTTACTACAGCTCCACAGTTCCCTCCCTTACTAGCTGGCCTAATAACTTCAAATGAAACTTCAAGGTGTAATTTCCACTTGGCTAAGTTTTTACGGACTCCCTATAAGTCTGGTGATAAATAAGAGTTAAGTCATGTGTCTGAAACTATCTGAGATGCTGTATTACAGCAGACCACTTTCTTCTACAAACTGAAGTTGGATTCTTCTGTGGACTTAACTGTAATTATGCAGAAGGACCAGTTAGATATATGAAGAGTATAGAGCTCATACATTATAGCATCTGGATTTAACACACAAAGTATTAAAGTATTAAAGTCATAAAATGTCTTCCGGTAGGTTTGTCAGTTACCTGCACTTTGAAAACAGAAATAATTTTACATAATTATTTCTTTCCCCAAAGAAGAAAGTGCACCTTTCTGAACAGTAACGTGAGCATTGAAAGCAACACTATTAACAAGCACGGCTCAGGGTGCTGATTCTGTAATATATCTGTTCTTCAGAATAAGAAAAAGAATAATTTAGATAAATCACAGCATAAGATGATGAACTCCCATTGCATTGTGAAATTTCTGTTACAATGTGTTGGGATGTCATTACATTAGCATTCATTTTGGGAACATGATACTTAACATCATCCCTGCTGGGAACATGCTCAGGAGGAAAGGCCTAAAAGTGAGACGTGCTTTTTCTAGTTCATAAAGCTCTTTTTTAACCAAATTCAGGAACATAAGAAGAATATGTGCAAATGTCTTGTGCCATACCAGTACTGTAACGTTTAACACAGTATTTGGCATGCTTACCTCATTTTTATACTTCTCCCTTTCACTAGCAAGGTTTCAGCAGCTCTTCTCAATACAACTTATTTTCAGAGGCTTGACTTTCCTTTAAGCCTGAATTGGAAAACTTGGCTCTTTGGCACTTAACTGGTAGAATAACACTACTATCTAAACATACTGCCATTCACCAGGGATCAGCACTTCATCATGCCGAAGCATTCTAAATGACTAAATTCACCCTGATTTTCCCCAGTGGCAGCTAATGCGTATGTATCAGCTACTGGCCAGCTGGCAGCTTACTCGGAGGAGAAAGTCTTTTCCAGGACATGCTAATAGTGCGGAGGACAGTAGAAACAAAGAATTGCTGGGGAAAAGGAACACACTCAGATCTGTACAGAAGAGTGACACAGCAAGCTGAACAACAGAGTAACTTGGTATGCCAAGCCTACAGAGGCCATGCCCACTAACTGGCTATTGTACCTGCAAATTCCATCCGCGGCCGTGCTGCATCCCTGGAAAAAGGTGCAACATCCTTTATTTCCCCAAGGCAAACCTAAATTCAGTTGCTGTTCTAAATGACATTAATAGCACGCGAGTGTTGGAGGCAAGCATTTGAACTGTGCTATACACTAGCTACCATTTGGAAATTCATAATCGTGACAGCCAACACTTTGGTTTGCTCATAGCATCTAGTTATACAGCTTTCCAAACTGAGGATTCACAGCTCAGACAGGAAGCGGTGGGTTGGATTCCTGCTGAGTTAGAGTCATCTGCTAGGTTTACGAAGGAGGCTACTGTACATCCTTGCCTTTTTTGATTCTGTAATCCATATCTTAAAACACAGATAAGAACATATATTCTACCTCAAAACATTTATCTTCAATGCTTTAAGTATCCGTAAATTTAACTGAAACATCTAACAAAAGGTACAATTCAGAGCATTTATATTTCTATTTGTTTTGACTCCCATACTGACACATATTTTCATTACTTAAAACACATTACCTACAAACAAATTTAGTCTTTGTCAGAAATATAACTGTAGTTCAGCAAAATCTAAACCTGGCTTTTGTGAGAGTTCTATTCCAGAACCCAGTGGACCAGCTAGTAAGGCCTGACCCTATGCACATTGTGTGTACTTTACTTGTATGTGATGTGGTAATATTAGGGGCACTGATGCTTTTTCCTGAATCCAGCACTGCCTCCTCTCACCTGTAAGCACTGTAATGCACTGTCCGGAAAAAAAGTAAATTGCCTGGTCTTTGGAAGCTTTTAGCATCCCTGTCTCTCACAGTCAAAACAACTGGGACATGTGAAACATGAGAAAGCCCAATCCAAATCTTCCTTCTATGAGATTCCTACAAAAGCCTGGATTTTGCTGTTCAGACAGGGATTGTTGATACAAATTAACTGAGGCGTGAAATATCTGTGCATTGCTTTAAAACTCCATTTCATACATGGTACTATTTAAAATAGACGATTCAGAGAATCAGACCACATGGAGAAAAAGGTAGGGCAAGAGGAAAGGTTCAGCTTGGGTTACTCTTCTCTTATCCATCTCCTTGAAGAGCCCACTTGCCACAACACTTTAACTATGTTCCTTAGACACAATTAATCTAACTACTAATTAGGTCCTTTGTAACCCTACTTTGAACTAATTAGAATTTTTTGAACCTGTCTGTACATTTGTTACCTTATCACTAAACTAACTCAAGAGATCATCCTTTCTTCCTCTGGACACATGCCCAGCTGTTCACCCCCAATAGGTGAACGCCTAAAACAAAGAATACATGCCACCTTCTTACATTCATATTCATTAGCTGTCTTCATGCGAATCTGCCGGAAAGGCTAGGCGTAAAATTACTACCATCGTAACAAAAAGGGGGTGAAACCTCCCCAGGAAGCATATCTGCTGATTATCCCTGCAAGGGATTCAGAACTTTTTTCAAAGTCACATGTCCTACATCTGCTGAGAAATCCTCACTGTGGGTTTTGCTCTTGCTCTCTTAGATGCCACATAGGGTGTAGCAAACCTCTAAAACTGTAGTGAGGTGCAGCTCTCTTGAGGTTTATTCTAATGGAGCTTTCAGAAAAAATGTATTCAGTCATCACCTACAGATTTTCAGCACAAGTCTAAACCACATTTGTCTGCAATTAAAGTGCCCAGTGATTAGGTTTCATAAACCACAGTAAAAGCAAGGTTGTCAAGTATCAATGGAGGGAGAGTCACTGCACTGATCTCAGTTCCAAACAACATCACAGAAGAACTCCTCTTCTGAAATGAAAATCATGGTGGCGTTCTAAAGAATTCTAACATCAGACACTTTTTCAAGTTAGTTCACTCATAAGAACTAACCCAAAGCAGTTAACCAGTCACGTTAACATGGCAGGAGAAAGACCCACCATGGAATACCTGATTCAGAAAAAAAGGAAAGTGATATGAGCTCTTCCTATCACTTCGGGGTTATTGGGAAAGCCCATGTGCATGGAGCAGTGAATAACCCAAAGATTATATAGCCTTGTGGTCTGTGTCTGTGCATCCCTCTCACGTAACACTTCACACAAAATATCTTTTCCTGCACACCTTCGATGAGGTCTGTATACGTTCTCAGCAAGGTCTTCTGAGGTCCTTCTGGCATTAGTAGTCCTCCCATATCGTCAGTATAAACCTCTCCTGCCAGTCAGGGTTTGCTTCTGGTATCTAGACATGCCAACACATGCAGAGTCCCAGGGAAGCTACTCATCTCCTGGGTACACTTCTCGAGCTGGCCACCTCCTCACACAAAACCAGACTAATGATTCCCTTGCTGTGCAGTAATGAAAGCGCCTTTCTCAGCTCGGTGGAATTGTTATTGCAGCAGACTGGCATTGGTAGCTCATGCAGCTGAGAACTTACAGGACACAGAGAGTGGCAGAAAGCCACATATCACTCTACTCAGTCAACATCTGATACGCTTTGCCCTAAGCGAACTGGGATGGGACATATCCACGCCTCAGCACCAACTCACTCTCCCTCAGAACAATCTCCAGTCGCTTTTTGAGGGACACCTAGGAAAGCTGAATTATGGAGACTTCCTAACATGTTTCTTCAGATACAGTCTGACACATTGCTCAGATGCTTTAACCATTGCCTTTCCCCTCAGTAGGTACCAGACATGACTCATAGCAAATCCTGGCCATAGCTATGCTTTCAGCTACAACAACTCACTACAACCTATTCATTTATGCATAGCTAAAACAACGCCATTTGCCTCCTGTTTATGTCAGAAGCTTTGTGGTTTACATCTCACCCTAGTTATGCACTTTCATTTTCTTTCCATAAAAACAGCTGCTTTGTGTTGGCTGAACAACAGAAAATGAGCAAAACAGCAAACAAAGAACAAATGATTCAGTAGATAAATGAACCACTAACATTAGCAATACTATATGTATTGGTTTCCCAAAACAGTTTCAATGCCTAAAGGCTTTGCCATGGGGGCAGCAGAAATGATACACCATAATCGTTGTTTCTGAAAGTCTCCAGATCTGATTATTGGCACTAAAAGTATCATCGTATTTTACTAAACTAAATTAGTGACCTATTCTTGCTGGAAGCAGCAAAGTGCTAATAGCTTCTTGTTATGATATTCACAGCACTAAATGCCTGGGCTTTCACAGACAACAACTAGCTATGCTGCTAGTAAATGCTGCCCACTTCCCACTACGGCATACGGCAATGCATAAAGGAAAAATCTGGATTTTGAATTTGCCTAAAAGAATACTTAGCAAAATGCCAGGATTTCAGTAAAATATATGTATTATGTATGTGGTTAAACTGTTGCATTCCTTTAAAATCTCAACATTGGTGGCCCACTAGCAAGCAGCACTCTCTTAGTCATAATGTAAAGAAAACCAGTTTTAAGTTACTGAGAAAACAAAATCAAAACCACAGTTTACTAAAATACAAAAGAACACGTTCTTCTGGGAAGCATGCCTACTAGGCCAAAATCCCACAGCTTTGGACTCCAGAACGGTAAGATTCCTGTGCCCAAAGAACACTCATAGCAAAATTTATTTGACCTAAAGAAACAGACATAAAATTACAGTCCTAACATATATGGAAAAAATTGCCTAGACCTGCATATTTAATATGTTTTCAGTGCAACAAGAGAGTAATCTTTGACTTTTCAGTAAAACTTCCTTTCCCCTCAAAGTCAGCCTCACCAAAGTGCACAACAAAAGTGAAATTAAGAATATTCTTTAACACAAAGTGTCACTTTTCGGTCTTCATAAGACACCATCATCCTAAATCTTTTCTAAATACTTTTGAATGCAAAACTATATTTTTATTGCTTTTGAAATTATTATTTCAGGTGGAGATACAGAGGTGAACTTGATACTGCTGAGCCCTCCCCACAGCATAAAGTGCTCAAAGAACTAACTAGAGGTGGTTTGGAACGTATTTTCATGCCAACGGTCTTCTTTGAGATGTTAATTTTACCTATTTTCCATCACATTAAAACCAAGATGCTTCCCATTTTCAGAAAAGAATATGAGAGTGACCCCAACACCCCAAGTGCCAAGGTCAAGGCAATTATATAAAATGAACTTTAAGAAATCAATATTAATCAAACAAAAATAGTCTGTTAAATATTCCCAGCAAACTCAATTCACATCTCCTTTGGACAGCATAAGGTTTAAATAGGACCAGCAACATAAAAACATTAATTCCCCCCATTCCTTTTTACCATTTCAGCTCATTTCTACTCACATTCCACTTTCTGATGAGAAACTCCATTCGTAAGAAAGGACAAGGGAATTCAGTCATCTTGAACAACACTCTCCAAAACTTCAAGTAATCTATTTAAGTAAATCAAACATGAATCTACAATAATTCAAACCAACTAAGATGAAATAAAAATAGTTTTAAAAAATTTATTTTAAAAATTATAAATCCTGCATACTGAAGACCACGGCTTTGTGCTCATCCTCAACTCATTCCTTCCATTGCAAATGGACACAGCCACGGACTTCTGTGGCCTCAGCCACAGACAAGGCACAAAGTCCCCAGCAGCCACCTCTACCAGAAAGGAAGGCTTCCTCCGTCACCAGTGACACTACTATCCCCCATATCTATACACACATTGCCTGGACTTCTGTCATCTCCCTTTCTGACACCGAGAAAAAGTCGGAGCCAATTAAGTCTTTGTGACGAAAACTGGTTGGTGATTAAAGAAACCTGTCAGCATCAGCTAAGATGTCCCATTTGTCATTTTTTCCTCCAGTTTAGAGATTTCAGGTTCATGACAAAGGTGAATCCCATTGTACAGAAGCAATATTATTCTGCTGTAAGGTTTGTATTCACAAAGAAACAGAAGCGCTAGCTAGTTTTATTAAACTTTGGTACTTTCATAAAAGAGCCCCAGATGTGCAAATAGAGGATCAGCGACTAAACAATCTGTTCAGAAACTTTTTCATTTTACCATATTCTTAGACAAATATAATAAATTGTAATGAACTTTTCAACTAACATCAAGTTTAGAGCAATTTAACCTTTGTACAATTCCCCTCATCTATTTTGTTCTTCAGAGCTCTTCACTCTTGCCCTGTCCCATACCAAACTGGTTTTCCAGGGACAAGTCACCCGTATTGCCCTGAAGATTGCACCTTCTTTTCCTGCTTTTGATCCTTTCTTCCTTCCTTTTGGGCAGATGGAAGCCACCAGCACCCATATTTTGATTGTTTCTGTAAAACTTCTGATACAGCCTTAACGCTAGCACAGCTATATTACAATTTGTCTTTATTAAAAATTTTCAGTAGTTCACCACTTGTTCTTCTTTAAAATGTTGAATTTTTGCAGCAGTTGAAACCATACCTGTTTAATGGCTGATAACAACTTTTGCTGTTTCTTTGTGTTTATTTTGGCCGGTAGTATAGCTTTGCTCTGTCATTCTTACCTCAGCTTGCAGAAACATTTCTCATATATAGCTGTATCTGTTGGCACAAGCTGTTCCATCCCTGAAGACAGACGAAGGGACAAAGAGTATGAAATGGATGCTTATGGAAAGAGAACCTGACATGTTGCCCAGGGCATATAGTTTGGGCTGGCACAGCCAGCCAGTATGCAGACAGAGCATGCAGAAGGTGAGGGATATAGTACTTCTGAATAAACACTAACAGAGATATGGGAAGAGGTTTTATTCCTCCCTCTTATCACAAAAAAAGAAGGAGGAAAAAAAAAAAAGAGGAGGGGGAAAAAGAGAGGAGGAGGGGAAACCAGCCTGGAAACCACAGCACTGGAGCAGTGAACACACAGTAACGGATTTTGTACCGAGGGCTCAGCTGGGGCTTCCTACATGGACTTTCCAATTCTTGCAGCTGCATAGTGCAGGTCACCCTATCTCCGCTTTCTCTCTCGCAGATGCTATGAGGGATATGGCAAGTGAATACAATCCAGCTCACAAACCTTGCGTCACATTCAAGTCTGGTCCTGATGGACATCCAACTCCTCCTCAGGCAGCCAAAAAGCGCATTCCACTGACATGCAGCAGCCACTCAGGAGACAAGTGAGTGTTTCCTGGCAAGTGGTCAGGTTACCTGTAAATGCCTCTGAGTCAGAGCAACACAGACAGGTAGGAATGCCAGGCAGAAATGATTGCATAAAGATTCCCTCTGAGCTTCACATGCTCTGTGCCAAGTGTAAATAGGGTTGCAACACAGCCTCAGCCAGCCTGGAAGCCTTCAAATCACTGGCAGAGCAAACATCCACCGACCACCCTATGTTAAAGGCAGCGGTGCAGCAGCCTGATCTGTGGCTGGCAGCAGTACAGTAAATCAGCAATTGTTCTTGCTGAAGAGCTGCTTCTGGCCTGGAGACAAGGAAGGTGACAGCGACATGAACATCGTATTACCAGCACAGCAGGGGAAGCCTCTGTGCACGTGGCCCCCCATGACCTAGTGTGCATTCACTGATCTGATGTAGGGGGGTTTCAGGTGCTTCTGTAGGGCTGTTCTAGCTCTTCATCATCCTGAGTACAGCACACAAACGCAGTAGTCTCACATTTACAGCATGATCCACTGTCATAAGTCACTCTCAAGTTCTTGGAGCTCCTACAGAAGTTGTGCAGACCATAGAGCGGGCGCGAAGGTTATCACCACCAGCAAAATCTGGCAGGCTGGCCCTACAGTCAGCTGCTGGATAAACTCAAAGATCAAGTGTAAATTACACAGGATTCTCCCAGCACTGGTACACGAAACATAGCTGTCCACAGCTGTAATATTAACTTCAGGTGAGGATGCATGCAATGGTCCAAGCACAGATGAGATACTAGAAACAAAGAGAACTAGCCCCACAAGCATTGCCTTCCAACTCGCCTTACTCCCCAGGGACCTTGGAGGCAAACACAACCACAGAGATTTCCCTCAGAAACATCTCCTTTCCTTGTAAGTGAACTTGTGTCTGACAATTTACACAGAAATCACACAGGGAAATAAACATAATGCAACCTGGAATATCAGACAATATACCTAGAAGGTACGTTGGCACCTAGCTAAGATGACTGAGACAAGAAATGAGCTGATCACGTAACACCTTGCATTGGATAAAATCTGATCCAGCAGATGACAAAGATATGTGTAGATCCTGCATAACTGCTAAGGAAACTAGAGCCAGAGGTCGCTCGCTCTCTCCTAAGTTACCCTGTTCCTGTGATGCTGTATGTTATAAAGGGCACTACAGAGCCAAACAGATTTTCCTCCCAATCTTGTGACATAACATCCTGTAGAATTTGCCACGGAATTTACTAGCTAATATTCAGGCTATTCAGTAAGCATGAGTGGTTTTCCACACAACAGGCTTATCCATCCACCTGCATTAATTTCTATGACTGCCATCAGCATCTGCAATTTCATCAGCTAGGAATAAAGACGGGAGCTTTCAATGAATATGTTACAGGGCTTACACTGATCATGGGCTGGTGTCAAGAAAGAACATACCCTCCTTGCACACTATTATACAATTACAGGTAAACGTATTATGGGGATTTATATCTTCATTTGAAGCGTCTGGTATAAATCAACATCATGGGCAGGATACAAGATTAGAAAGGTCGTTGGGTCTTTCCTGATACAGCGAATAATTTGCTCTGTATCAAGTGAAGCACTTTTTTTTTTCTTACCCAATTCCAGTAACTCCATTCAACAGTTTCAATCTCCCTTGAATTGCTTTCTTCCAGCCTCCTTAGCGTGTCAATCACAAAGCAGAAGCTAATCATCCAAAAACGTCTTTTCCACTTCCCCAAACATCTACTAAACAGGATTCAGGCAAAGAGATTAAAAAGCTAAACTCAGCAACCAGTCACTCAGTGACTCCAGTCACCAAGGGGGTAATTCTTTTTGCTTCAAATAGATGAAAACATTTATAATGGAGTTTATTTAGACCTTCTTGCTTTAAGTAAGCAAGTTTTTAATCTATCACATACATTCCTGTAATGTAGGTTTGATGTTAATGGGTTGTAAAGTGGGTAATAATTTTCTAACTGACCTCTTCAATCAGATTAGATCATATTATTGACCATGCTGTTTGTTTTATAACCACAATCATATTGTGGAAGAACTTCTCTTGCAAGTAGCACATTTGTAAGTGTCCATTAAGGCAAAGGATGACAGGTCTGCATGTTTGGCACTTTTTTAATATTTCTTTTTACCTTGCTGGCAGTATTCCCATCAGCATCCTAAAGCCATCCATTCATGTGTTTCTGAGTTCCTACCCTGGGGTTTTTTGTTTTGTTTCAAAAGGATGCTGTGCTATGAAAGAAACAAAATCTACAATGCGCAAACACGGTAACTTAAAAAAAAAAAAAAAAGTCACCCCAATCCACCAGGAATTCCTGGACTTTTTTTAATTATTCTTTTGGTCACCGCAACATTTCTTCTTAAGAGTAAACCCTGGACGTTGTTTCATAGTGACACTTAGTAGGAATTTTTCAAACAAACCTTTGTACGAAAATGACCATTCACGTAGTCTTTTCAGCACCCGCTTGTGCATCCAACAGCTGCATTTAGCAGAGATTTTTCAGCTCCTTGTAGCTCTTAAACAGGAACGATAGCTCATGGTCAGGCACTGGACTGGGACCGAGACTGATCCATTAATTCCCCAAACCCTCAGGGGCAAAAGCAGCTAAAGAGTGTTTCAAATCTCAGGTTTCTCAGAATGGGGTTTCACTTTCCTTTATCACAGTTTGCCGAGTCTTCTGTGGATGCCATTGCAACTTTCTTTGAGGACAGACAGCGACCAGACAAATAATCTGAATACAAAACACAAATCAAAAAACAGCAATGGAGAGAAGCAGGCAAACAAAACAGACAGGGAACTGGTTCTGCTGCCAGAGCAAACGGCATCAATTTTTGTCATCAAGCCCTCTAGCATGGCTTTGCCTAAAACACTTTTCTCCTAACATGTCAATTGTTCCTCTCTAAAATGAGGATAATATTTTCCCTCACTACCCTCACTTGTTGCTTTGTTCATCAAGTTTTAAGTTTTTTCTAGGCAAGATTTATATTCGTGTGTGCTGTTCAACATAATAGGATCCCAATATTAACTACGAATATTAAAAATGAAAATACATTACAGAACCACAGAATCACAGAATGGTCAGGGTTGGAAGGGACCTCTGTGGGTCATCTAGTCCCCCCCTGCCAAAACAAGGTCACCTAGAGTAAGCTGCAGAGGACCTTCTCCAGGCGGGTCTGGAATATTTCCAGAGAAGGAGACTCCACAACCTCCCTGGGCAGCCTGGGCCAGGGCTCTGTCACCCTCAGAGGGAAGAAGATCTTCCTCATGTTCAAACGGAACTTCCTCTGCTTCAGTTTGTGCCCATTGCCCCTTGTCCTGTCGCTGGGCACTACTGAAAAGAGCTTGGCCCCATCCTCCTGACACCCACCCTTCAGATATTTGTAAGTATATA
>Ga0065711_1029487_pt1 | contig 36003 bp, 20 predicted proteins | sample Hoacrofraction12_FD_59098 | JGI IMG/M metagenome (GOLD analysis project Ga0065711, IMG submission 59098) | Hoatzin crop microbial communities from Cojedes, Venezuela - Epithelial fraction 12 v2 (version 2) | ecosystem: Host-associated > Birds > Digestive system > Esophagus > Crop | place...
CCCCCCCCTTGAAAAGGTAATGATTCTGCCTGAAATATAAGGTGGGTTTTGATATGTGAAGTACTTCCTTTTTTGAAAAACTTTGGTGCTTCCAAACTTTTACCTGAAAAGCCACTGCATGTTCTGTTCTGTACCTTGCATCTCTTCAGTATGAGAGAGTCCATTGACCCCAGCTGACACCACAGAACAAAAGCACCAACAGATTGAGTCTGTGCTTCTTGATGACTTTACCAGCATAAAATATTGCCAACAATAGCTATTTGTTCCCACGGTGTTTTCCTGGAGTATTTGTGTGGCCCCATGGACGTACTGTGAATGGGCTGGGGAGCTGAGCCAGCCTGCGGAAGAAGATGCTGCTGTGATTTTTGGTGGAGACAGACCATTACCTTTCCAGTTCACAGCATGGCCAGAGACTGTGACCTATCATCCATTTCCCAGAGTTTCTGCAGCTATCCCGTAAACATGTATCTTCTCTAAATTGCTAATGACTGCTGAGTTATTGCACTTTTATAAGGGGGCTATTGACATTAATGTTGGGCTGCCTAACAGTAATGTGGGATTTTATTTAGAACAGGATGTTCCAATTTGTTTCTTTTTGAGTCCTACAGAAGATACTTAGCAGTATAACCAGAAAGTTCCTTCCCATAGTTCTTTTGCCAAATACTTGAGCTTCTCTTTTGGGTTTGTAATATCCTTTTTGGTGGAAATAAATTTGTGCTGCATGGCTCTTCACCATTCATAAGTATAGATACATGTACAAATCTATTAAGTGTCTGTGCAGAAAACTAAAATTGCATATTTTCACACGAATGTCAGGTTTTTAATTGCATAAATAAGATGCTGACTGAAGCAAATGTTCAATTTCACATTAAAGTTAGGCATTCATAAAGGCTTGGCTTTACGTAATTAAATTTTCTGCACAGAGGATACTGAAAATCAATGGTATGATTCATAGCCGTACCATGGTTGCCATGTGGCTTTTTGACTGTTGAAGCTAGGGGTACAAAGGGGTTTACAACTACAGATGTTTTACACTGACTCAGAGCCTTTCTACCTTCAACAAATGCAGATTATTTAGACATAATTTATTTTTTTGAGTAGTAAGGCACACAGAAGGACTCACTGAGTACATACCTGCAGAAGTACCTTGCTCATTGGAGGAGGCAGGGTGCAATCTTCCTTCTGCCTGCAGGAATCAATTTTTCTGGGCGAGAAAAACCCCACAAATTTTTGCATTCTCTGCGTAAAGGATGCTTACAAGAAAGCTGCTGCTGCCTTTCATTTTGTAGTAAGGTGGGACTTTAGGTGTATTTCCCAGAACATGTGATTTTTAAGTGAATAATCAGGCCATTTTTTTCTGATAGCCTTTCCAGCCACCCATCTAGGTTATTTCCATGTTATCTCCCTTGGGATTTTCATGGTCTCCAATGTTTGCTCAGGTTTTTTTTTTGCCAAGAGGGTTTGGGTCTCCACATCCCTTACCTGTTCTTTCCTGTTGATATGAGTGCCTGCTGCCTCCCAGCCAGGTAGACTTATTAGGGTAAATCAGAAGAAGAAAAAAAGGTGTGTGATATAATGTTGACTCCAAACCCAGTAGCATGATGTGTTCCAGTGTTTCTAGTTCGCAGCCTGAAGTGAATTAGTATTTAGGAAGTTGCCAAGATATCTGGAAAACTCATTCAAATCAGAGGCTCGTAATAAATTGCACAATTAGTACCTTTGCTCACACAAGAGAAAATTTGGCAGGGGCAAACCTGTAATGCCTTTCCTGAGATTGCCTGACTTTTCCTACCACTTCAGGACACCAAAATCTGCAGAAATCCATGATCTGCATTGCAGAGCGAAGGTTGTCTGTAGAGCTGTTTCGCCAACACGCGTAGCCCTGGGACACAGCACGCTCTCTCCTGCTGTGGTGCAAAGGGGGTGACACCAGAAGCTTTTCCAAAGGGAAGGAAAGCCAAATTCTGCGTTACTGGTGCTTGGTGTTCAATGAAGTCCTGTTACGAGCTTCGTTTCAGCCCAGCTGTAATTGGCCTGGGAATAGAAGGGAATAAAGTGCTTGGTGACTGTATACGGGTAGCAGTGCTTTACATGGTTTTTTCTAAAGATTTGATTTGTTCAGCTAGTTTCTTACTGATCAAATAAGTGGTTTGGGATCAGTTGGACTTAAATTTCCATAGAGCCAGGTGGTGCATACTTGTTCTTCGTGTTCCATATCTGCAGATGTAAGGGGTTTTTTGTTTGTGTGTTTTTATTATAGCACAAAAGTTTTCAGCTGTGGTGCTCTGAGAAAGGTAGTTGAATTTATTACAGACTTTTTACTTACATTTGTGAATTCATACACCTTCAGTTTGATTCAGTCAAATGCGTAGGAACAACAAGCAAAATTTGCACATAGAAAACACGAACAACCCATATCCTCGTGAAAGCTATACTTTCCTTCACAAGAAAAAAAAAGTTGTTTGAGTTATAAAAGAAAAATCCTGGGATGCAAAGTAGGATGCGTTTTCTGTTTTGGTTGATGAATTTAATTCCTTCTAGCTTGTGAAGTTTTACAAAGATTTCTTCATCACTGGCCTCTCCCTTTCATGTTGTAAGGCGCTGGTATTGCACCCTGGATATCCTGTCTGACATAGGCAACCTTCCTCTGGCTAGAAGGCAGTGCTACGAGTCTGCCTTGCTGCAGTGCATTGGATGAGGCGATGTTACTCAGGCCTTGCTCGTGCTGAGACTGTCACCCAGTGCACTGCGGGCTCAGGTCTGCAGGCTCCATGGGAAGGGGATTCATTTGGTCTTGAGTGAAACGGTTTTATGTGGGATTTTAAGATGTGCTTTAAAAGAGGGGCTGTTATGATAACCAGGATAACACTGTACCAGCGTATTCCACACGCTTGCATCTGTATTCTTTAAGGATCTTCGTAATATTTGTGTTGAAATACCATTAGTGGTTTGGTAGTCACTAGCAAAGTAAGCTATCTTTTGGCTCTAGACAGAGAAAGTTTGGTCACACATCATGGCTCATACTTGTTTGCTTGTGTATATCAGAACTTCCTCATGGAAATTACTGGAGTTTTGCAGGCACGTGCCAGATCAGAATAATGGCATCAGTGAGTCCTGGCTTCTGTGAATCATCTTTGGATGGTGGGTTTTCATGGGTGAGGAACATACCAGTTAAATTTTTTTTTTTCTAAAGCAATGCCAGGTTTGTTTGTCTCTGCTCAGCAAAGATTTAAGCTTCACAGTGTAAAGTCCAGGGAGTAAATACCACTTTCCTAATGATTCCTGCTTCTTTTCTTCCCAGCCCTGACTGAAGGTTATGTTGGCTCCCTGCATGAAAACAGACATGGTAGTTCTGTGCAGATACGGAGGCGAAAGGCTTCAGGGGATCCTTACTGGGCGTACTCGGGTGAGTTGACTTCTTCAGGACTCAAACATGAAATATCTCCAAAACCAAGTTGTGTACTTGCTTTTTGTTGCTGCTACACTCAGATATAGTTTAAAGTATTTTTACACTGTATTTTCTTTTGTGGATTTCCTTGTAAACTCCTGCTACACACACCCTCTCCTTTCTTGTATTCCTGCCGTTTGCCTGCTGGGTTGCCCTTATTATTCTGCTCCTTCTCTTGGTCGTCTTTTAGTTTCAGAACACACCCTTAGAAAAGGCCTACCCCCCAAGCTTTTCTTTACTCTCCCTGTCCAGTCAGTACATTCCCAAGCTTACCACTTGCTTACTCTGAGCTTTTGTGAAGACTGTAAGCATCCATATATACATCCAGATTAAAAAAAAAAAAAAACCGCACACTAGAAATACTATAATTATTTCTTTGTGTGTATGTGTTTTTGAGGTAGGGTATAATGATGACAGTGAGACCTGTTAGTGCAGCATCACACCAGTATGTGTGATGCTGAGAAGGTAGGATATTGGGAGGATATTTTATTGCTTGTCCCACTGTTTTTGTAAGTCTTATGGAAAACCTGATGTGTCTGCACAATTTTGAAATGCCACAAATCAAACATACTTCAGAATGATGTCTTTGATGTATGGTTTGACAGTTGGTTCAGGTCTAGCATATTCCAGGTCTGTATTTGAGGTTGTTAAAGAAACCCCAACAACATAAAATCATGTTAATAGCTACATTGACTCTATGAAAAATGTCAAATCTAGGAAGTTTTTATAAACATTTCAAGCATCGGAATGAACTTGTGCATGCTTTTTTGGAAGATTTGAGACGCATTTCAAACATTTGGTGCTTGTCCAAGAGGAATGTTGTGCAGGCCTAGTTTTAGCTGAAAGAAAAATACCACTTTCTAAGAAGTCTGAATACTGATACCAGATAAACAGGCACATGTTAATTTTTGACTGCCAACTCCTCTTTTTTACATAAATTTCATTGGAAATGAATGGTTGTAGGTAAGCTTAGAGCTTTTTTCCATTAATACACAAAATACTAGATGTCACAAGTTTCTCTATTAGGTCTCAAAATACAAGCTGTCTCATTTGCAGATGAGGTCACGCAAATAAAATAAATCTAAACATTTTAGTGATGTAGGACGAATGATCGATTTTTGTTGAGCTTTGAGATTATTATCAGATGGACAAATATTGCCACAAGATACAATTCCATATTGCAGCTTAAAATAACGTTTTTAGGTTTTAAGCCCCCGAACTCATGAAGAGTAGAAATGAACAAATAGAGAAAAGCGTTGTGTGTTGGAATGAATGGCCTGTTCCTATTTGCTATCTTGTGTAAAAATATTACAAGTTAAGTGCTACTTGGCAGGTTTATTTTGTTTCTGTTACTGAAAAATGTATTTGGAATATTCATTGCAGGTAGTTAAATGAAAATGTTTTTTTTAAAAAACAAGTAAAACACTAGTGGAATTATTCTATTGTTACATGTGTCAAGTCTTTGCTTGAGTTACTGGACTACACTTTTTTTTTAACCAGTTTTTTAACCAGTTTAACTGGTTCAAAAAAAAGGGGGGAGGTAAAAAAAAAGCCACCCAAAAACCAAACAAAACCAGCCAAATAAAGCAACAAAACCCCTCAAACCCACTGCACACCAATTTATGCGTATGGCAGTTTTCTTACTTCTATATTTGTGATGGTGGTGTTCTTTCTTTATGAGTAATATCATTTGTTCACCCCTCCAAAAAAGCTTTTACCACCCACGAATCCTTTTAGATTTATGTAAAAATAAAATGTATGGTCCTGATACATAATTATACATTACATTTTGGGGTTTTGCATCCTTTTGTCTGTTGATAAATCTTCTGCTTCTATGAGGAAAATAGCCAACCTGTTTTTCAGAGAACAGACACTGACTTCTCAGCTGTCAACCACGTGCCATTCTACCTGATTAGCGCTATCTAATTAGAATACTTTTGTCAGTATTGCTGATCAAAGCAGTAAATTAGGAGATGGAAAAGGTGGAAATGATATATTTACCAGCACTTGTCAAGAAACCAGAAGAAGATATAATACCATTTTCTCAGGATGCTTTCTCAGGCTACTATTTGAACAGAGTGACTTGAAATGCCATTCCAGGGGAATGTGGTTTGGGTCCAAGTATTCCAGCTGCAGGGCCTGAGTCTTCCCCAAAGGTTTTGTGACATGAAACAGAGGTGTGAGCAAACAACCTTGGTACCGCGTGTCCCAGCTGTGTGGGTTGTGCATATGCGGCATCCGAGGAAGCCCACGGATGGAGATCGGGTGTCCTTCCAAGCCGTGTTGTGGTCTCTGCCTGTCAGGAGGAGCAGCTCTGCCCTGCTGAGCCTTGCATCGAGCACCCGGGGGTCTGCATGAGAGCAGCAGGGACAGCGCCATGTGCTAAGAGCTAACAGTGAGACGCAGGTGATGATTTGTATTGTGTCTGAGAGGGAAGAGGCGAAGGCAAGTAGAGACTTGGGAAAGACGTGGTTATTTCTAGAAGAATTTTCCAGGGTCGATGTCCTGCAGGAGTCTTAGCATTGTGAGCATCTCCCTAAGAAAGGGAGAGAATTGAAATAAGCAATTAGGTGGGGAAAGCAGCACATGCTCTGTTAGAAATTGGATGTTTCCATGAGCTGCCACTTTGTCATGGCTTTTCACATGGGGGAGTTTCTCACTCTTTCCTCACTTCACTTGGTTCTTTCCAGGTCTGTGTGGGATTCTCAGCCAGTTCAGCCTCTCTTATCTGATGTCTTTTGTCCATATTTGCTCACTGAGGGGGCCAGAGGTAATGAAAATCCCTAGCTTCTGTGTTTAGGTTGAAGATGGGAATACGTAGTGGGTGGCAGAGTCCAGATGCCAGACAGATGTTTGCTTCTAGCCGAGCACAGCGAGGAGGATGATCATGTTATCTGTTTCATTCTCCTTGCTTTTCCATTCCCCAGAATATTTCCTTGAAACCCTGAGCAGGGCTTGGCTAAGCAGTTTATGTACTAACAACGTTTGTCCTGCGGGAAAGGTTTTGGACATGACTGGGAAGTTTACATCAAATGAGCCTACAGAGAGTGACAACTTTGTTCTGCAGTAAGCAATTAGTCCATGTCAATGGTTTCCAAGCTCTTTTACAAACATTATCTGGTAGGCTGCTTCCCTATTCTCAAACGGTTAGGGCAGCTCCCCTCCAGTTAGTTGTACAACATCTGTTGGCTCAGGCCCAACAATTATGGGCAGGGAAGAAAGTTATGCTAGGCTCTGCGCTGGCAAATTTTAAGTTTCTTCTAAGGGATTTTGCCAACTGGAGTAAATAAGACCAGGAGAGCTCCTGCCAGCCGTCAGTGGACAGCCGTCTCCTGAACCCAGTATTGACCAGTGCGCCTGTGTCTTTGCTGGGCCTACATTAGGCTGAACTATGGCTTTATATTGATTTCAACTGAACTATACTGATTTATAGTAGCAGAGGCTTCTCTGCATTTATGACTGTGCCTGCCTGCTTGCAGAGCTTTTGTATTTTGGGACTTAAGTGTTCTGTAATAAATCCTGAGATGGGGTTGGAGAGGTCTGAAAGCAGCCAGACAGTTGTGGTTTTCCTGCCTGGGGGTGGAAAAGGGGCACAGCCATATTGCAGACAGCCCTGAAGTCTTTATCTTCCACAGGATGTATCTGTCCTATACTGTGCTTTTAGAGCAGCTCCTCTGTAGCCTGTAGAAAACCCTTCTGCTGCCCTGTGGAGAGTGAATGGTCCAGGAGCTGGTTTAAACTCTGGAGATCAGGAGTTTTCCTGGTCTCAGGAGTTATCTATGATATTACCACGTGCTGTCTTGGAATATTGCTCCTCTCAGGCTCAAGAGTTTAGAGACAATAAACTTCAGTTATAGATCAGGAGTCAGACAGCCATTGGGTCTGTAACATTTGTATAAGGCACCTACGTACCCAAATGTCCCTGCAACAGGACCCTGTGAACTTCAGTGCCCTGTGCTCCTGGTGCATGTGCCCTGGACACAGCCTGCACTACAGAGCTCCTGCTTCACTGTCCAATTGTAAAGGAAAATACTTTTAAGCCTTATAAAATAAGCCTGTTGTCTGCAGACACAATTCTGACTATAACATTTATTCCAGTTCAGAAATAAAACTCACAAAAATAAAGACTAGATAATTAAATGAAGAAGGCCCATTTTAAATGGGTTCTGTCAAAAAGACAGAAGGAAACACAATCAGCCTTTCAGAAGAAACTTCGTTAAGTCTGCACTAGCAGCTCTTTAAACCACATTCTGAAGTGAGCGAACACTGAAAAACAAAAGACTAACTTGTCTTTAAATAGGAGCTGCAAGACTGAGCAGAGACTGAGATCTCCTAGATGTGTGTTTTAGGATTTTTCAGGAAGCTCAAACTACATTTCTGGGGGGATTTCTCTGCCTGTGTGTATTCGTGTATGTTTTGGCAAAGCGTTTACTCCATGATCGTGTCTTACAGTTTGCCAGAGACTTCTGAAATTGTGACTGGCCACCTTACTTGCTGTGTAACGGGAATGTGGAATAGGTGCGGCACAGTCAAAGCAAGAAATAGGTGTGGATTCTGAATATGCTTCAGTGCAGTCTTTTATTTTCACAATATTCTGTTCTGTTAGACTAACCACTGAAGGGACAAGTTTGAAATGATTTTTAGCACATCCTTATAGTTGCCACAGAACTCAGTAGGTTTCTAATACCCATAATAGTGACACATAGCAGTTCAGGGGCCTTGTCATCAGTGTGGAAACGTTTTTGTAAATATATAAGTTATTTTTCAAAACAAAACAACAAACCAGCAGAACTTGAAAAGAAATCCTACAGAAATATGCAACTGAAATGTCTACCAGATCCAGGGCTCTCTGACTGGCCCTCCCTTGTGCAATGTGTGCTACTTCACAGAGCATAATATTGCAGACATTTAAAGATGCCTCTCAGTGTCAAGTGTTGCATCTGTCAGTGCTGAGGACACTTTACTGGTGACCTGAGCAGACCCTATTTTGCCTTGCAGTAGCCCAAAAAATGGGTAGTGAGAGGGTCAGGACTTTAGGAGGAGATTATGGTATGAGATGCTGAAGCAGATGCTTGTATCTTAAGCGATAGTAACTCTAAAGGGCTTGTACCTACTCATATCTGTTTTTCTGAAAAACTGTTATGTAAAATGAATGTGACAATCATTGCATGAGTTTGTAGAAATCCAGAAGTGGCTGTGGGGAAATTCTGCTCTGTACTGTTACTCAAGTCAGTAAACTCCTCTTGGAGTCTTCAGATAAAAGATGGGATGCCTAATTATTCCCAGTGTTAACATGTGTGATCAATGGGCATGTGATGGGAGGCTGCACTGTCCTCGGGCAGGATGTTGAAGGTGATGGAGTTTCCCAGTGGAGCTGTGGTGCTGACACTGGTGGGGCTTGTGTACCCTGCCCTTGTGATGGCTGTTCTGCTCATCAGCCTCAGTGTTGTGCAAGCTGACTCATTCAAGGAATACTCTTTTAAGTAATCAAAACCATTTGGGTTTCTTGGAGAACAAAAATGCAGACATTGGCCAAGGAAGTATATGTGTTTAACTATAGCTTTGTAAAGAGAACCCTGTGTTGAAAATGCATACAGTTGTTTTTTCTCTTTAATCTTATGGTGTATTCAAGACATCTTTCCTCTTTGTAGCTTTGATCTGTCGTTTTCTGTGTGAAATTATTAGCACTTCTTATGATGCTTCTGTTCTTTATGCGTGTCCTTATTGATGCTTTTTCTGTCTAAAATGTCAGGTTCTTTCTCTCCAAGATTCTGTGCAACTACCAGGAACATTAGTAGAAGTTAACAGAAGAAAAATAAGCTTCACAAAAGTAGGGATGACCCTGTGAGTGGGGAAAAGTGTCCATTAAGAACAGGAACTGTGGCCATGCTGTCATGCTAGTGGACGCTATCAGTGTGTGAATGCTTTGTCCTGCAACACTTAGACGGTTATTGCTGTCCTTTTAAGATGCTATTATTTAAAATATAACTGGTGGTGAATATAAGAATTGAGTGTTCTTTTCAAAAGCAATTGCTGGCATTAAAACAGGAAAGATCAGTAAAGGTTATTTCCTGAAAGAATAGCAAATGGTGTTAACTGTGATGAAATGTAACTTGGTGATGTCCTTTGTAAAAGTGTGAATTTCTTTCTCTTTGCTTAGATTGTTAGCATTAAATAAGCTGCTAATGTGAAATGGACAGGAAATAATCGGCACATAGTAAGAAAAGCATCAAGACTTATTGAACTGAGAGGTAACTAATGGCCTATTTGCCATGGTCAGTATTTAACTTATTCTGTCCCTCAGAATAATAAATCTTGATATTGACCAAAACTCTGGCATACCGCATGCTTGGTTATCGTTCCACTGTAAGAGTACTCATCTCTGTTAAATGCAGGATGGTCAAAATGCGCAGGTTCTGTCTTTCTCCCTTCCTCAATCTCTTAAGCTGACTTTCTAAAGAGGAACTAAGCTGATAGAACTGGGAGAAATGTTCCCATTAATATCTGATCTGATCAGTAAACTGAGTTTTGAATATTTTATCTGCATTCATCAGAGACAAATGGTAGTCTTCACTGAACCCTGCTGAAACCAGCTGCAATGCATTCGTTTCCTTGTGCAATCTTATTAGAGTAAAAGTTGTTCCAGAAATCAGTGCTACTCTCTTTCATAGGAGAAACATGGAAAACTTAGCTTGAGAGTTTGCTGTTACTGTGTAAGCATGAGCCCTGATTTTTAATGTGTGTAGCTAAAGCATGTGGTTTTCTGCTGTGTGTTTTCTCAGACAAACAGGAAAAACCATCTGTATATTTTGATTGTTTATATGCTGACGGTATTGGGCCATGAGTCTTCACGTCCATGAGCTATGCACTGTACAGATGTGCACTAGGCATGGACTTCTCTGCAGAATCTGTATCGCAATGTGCGCTTACTAGGAGGATGTCAAGGAGAATGCTTTTAATCTTTCTTTAGCTGTTTTGCCTTTTGAAGTAATAAATGCAGAATACTATCTTTTGTTTTTGTTCTGAGACTAAAGAAATAAGTTTTCAAATTGCTATCCCTGAGAACAGGATATATCTTCTTAACCATAAGCTAGTGTGAATAAGAAATTCACAATCATATGTTTGTGTTGAGTATTTGACATTAGTAGTCCTCTAAGGAGAGCCAGTCTTGCCAAAAGCAGTCGAAGTGGTCTGTATAGTTTTTACTAAGCCATATTGCTGAGGAAAACAGCTCTGAGAGTTTTGTCATTTACTTTGTCTATTGGCAAGTTTCTAAATAATCTGCTGAGAAAACCTCTGATAGTAATTTAGTTTCTACTTAGACCCAGACACGATTTCCTTATTGAATACTGTTTTCTCTCGCTCCTTGCCACCTTTTCTTGTGTGCCGTGCTTACAGTTTATATTCCAAGTACTGTCATAGTCAATTGTAGTACCCAGTCTAAAATGAAATGGTTGAATGAATGTTTTACATGTTGGACACAGTTATGGTGAAATTGCCTTTCTTCTTTTTTTTTTTTTTCCGAAAGTTCTTTCTAGACGTTGGTTGTTTTTCATGACTCAAACACATTAAAGCAAATCTCTGACTTTTGAATGCTCTGAATTTTTTTCTTTACTGAGTAGATAGGCCTTTGGCAGATGAACAGCTCTGAGAAGCTTAAATATAAGAGGTGCAAAGAACCGGATGTTCCCTCAACTTTCTTTCATGAAGTTTTTCCCTACCACAGCACAGAAGTATAAAATAACTGCAACAGATGCTAGATGAAATCTTCAGAGCTTCAGATACAGTTGTTCTAATACTACCTCAAAGTATTTTTACTTTGCACTGCTGCAATCACAGCTCTGGCTATCTATGCTGAAAAGAGGAAGCACAAAGAACTGCTTTTTCTGGGGAGGGGGGACCCCTCACTACTTTAAGCATGTACTCTGCTTTTTGTTGTATTTTCTTTCAGTGTGAACATTGGGGTATTTGTAGGAAACCTCTGAAATGAGCACCAGTGCGCTGTTTCATAAAACTGAAAGTGTGCTGAAGTGCAGCAAAAAGTTGTCAGTTTAGCTGATTTCTAGGCATTGAAATAGGAAACGGTATAAAATATTTCAAGCTCTTTGGACATCAAAACATGTGAAACGCCTATATTCTAAACATACAAAAGAAAGATGGGGTATTTGCATAGCAGCTGTGATACAAGCTCAACAAATGGACTGGAGAATGCACAGAAGGCTGGAGTCTGCTGTTGCGTTTGAGGTTCTTGAATGACTGCAGTGATATATTGAACTTCCAGTCTTGATTTCGTATGTAACTGAATGCGTATAGGAGAATAACAATGGGGAAAACAGTATGTGAACAGCAAGGGTACTGCAGTGAGAAACAAAGCATGCAGGGAAGCTCTGAATAGCCTTGTAGTGTGCGGATAAAAATGAAGTAGCTTGGCACAAACGTTGTTGCAGTAGTCCAAGCATGAAATAATCAAGGAATGAATCAGAATTCTAGTTGCAGGATAAAAGTGAAGTCTTTGTATGAAAGGGCTGAGCGAGGCCTGTGCTGCAGTTGATGCAGTAGATGTAGAATTATTTCTATTATTTTTGCAATGTCAGGTGGCTGCTCTTGGTCATTCCAGTTGCTGTTCAGAAGATAATCTTCTTTTCAGTGTCTCTTCCCCGGGAACTGCCCCAGCACTTCCCTCTCCCAGAAAGTATCTCCATCTTGCAGAATGTGGTATGGAAGCCTTGCAGTTTTAAATCATTATGATCCTTGAAAAAGCAGCCCCTGCCTGCAAGAGGAGTACATCTGCCCCGCCGGGTTCCCTCACGAGGGGCCGAGCGAGCAGCCGCCATGCTGCGGTGGGCAGCTGGCAGGGCATTCCTACCCAGCGCCTTGCTGACTGCTGGTAGGGCAGCCTCTGCCCGTGGTGTGTAGAGGTGCTGTGCATTTCCTCTGTCTTGAATGTCACCTGCTGCTTAGAGAAAGGCAGAATTATAAAGAGTCTCATCTACGTATGTTCTGAGGTGTCCTTTGGTACCACAGAGTGAGAGATGAGCAGCTGAGGGAGTTCTAATTCTTGTAACATCTCTGAGGTAGATGTGTTTACATGGTGGGAACTGAAGAATAGGGCAGTTCAAGTAACTTCTTTCATATACCCCATGCGGTGTATAGCAGAGTTGGAAATTCAGCCCGAGTCCCAGTGCTGTGCGCTGTTTCTTAGGCCGCACATCCAGCTTTATCAAATGTTAATTGAAGAGATCTTGGTTGCCTTAGAGACTGCCTCTTCTTGGGGGAGACCATGTCAGCAGCACAGATGTTGTGAAGCTCCTGATCTAAGAGGAGCCCTTCCTGGAGGTGATCCAGCCATGGAGCTTAATTCGTGCTTCATCAGGGTACTGAACATCTCCCTTTGCTGGCTGCTTTGTTGGTGCGCTCTGTTTTTTTCCAGGGGAGTTGGGACAATGCTGGACTGGAGTGAGAAGGCATTCTTTTGCTATTCAATGCACTGAGCATTTGGCTCTAAATTATAAAGTTTTTATTAAAGACTGCCTGTGCCCAAGGAGTTGGATGGGCACACTTTTAACCATCAAATTAAATAAATATGAAATCCTGCAATGGAGTGCAGAGCTGTGCATATAAATTACATCTTTAAACAGCACTTGAATGATTTTCTGGAAATGTTTTTAACTCTCCTCTGAACTCTGAAGGGTCATCTCTGTAGCCTTCCTAACTGAGGGGGGCTATTGGCACTGGAATGATTTATTGAAGAGGTATGTTGCTCTGCAGTACAATAGTAATGTCAAGCCTTACTGAGAACCTGAGTATCAAGCTTCTGTTTTTGTAGATCTGAGAAAGCAAGTGGGTTTTTGAACCCGAATGAATATTTCTGAAGTATGTGTTTCCACCCACTCCCACCTCTTAACACTGCCTGGTTGTGAGGTGAGGGGGACTGGGGGCTGATAATGTTCTATGGACAGTTAGAGAGACGACTCGTTTCATGCATGAAGAGCTAGGAGCACTATGACCCTGCTGCAGAGATGAAGACTGCAACTTGAGCTGACGTAATAAGGACTGGTGGGCATCACTGGCTCACAGCGTCCTTGTGGTTGAACCCTCAGCAAGATGAGATACCTTTGAGACATGTAACTGCTTTAAAAATCCTGAAGTGGGCTGACTTGACCAGCAAGCAGCTATTCCATGAAAGGAGTCTTTGCTGCCATGAGTATTAGGCCTTCTATCTTTCTCCACCTCAAAGAAAATCCTGCCTGTTTTCTTCTCAGCAGTACTGCTGAGCTTAACCTAAGCTGTTCTACCAGTGGCTGAAGTAGACCCATCATCCCTTGAATTTCTCTGAGTGCAGTCTTCCTTCGTGTGTGTTTGCTCCACACTGCTATAGGATTACAGCCTCGCAGGAATGTGCGCAGACACACATCTAGCCTAGCGTAGGTGCTATAAGGTAAGGTCGTGTTGTGACCACAGCTGTAAAGACCAGGAGGGCATGGAGAGGCTGGGTGCTGTGTTTCCAGTTACCCGAGGGTGGCTGAGCAGAGGGCTGAACTGAGGTCTCCGAAGCTGGCCTGTACTGCTTTTTTTTACCTTGCTGTAATTAGAGCATTCAGGCCAACATCTAAGTTGTCCAGCTGCCACAAAGCTCCAGAGGAGCTGTTTCAGGTGGGTTTCTTTATTTCTGACTCACTTCTGAGACTTTCTTAACTGTCGTAGTCTATAAATTTCCTCAGAAAGGAACAAAAGAGGAAATGTCTGTACAATTGAATGCCTGAAGGTGATCAGTATTGGCATGCACACTGCAGTTTCTGTGGCTTTTCCTGTGTGGAATAGTAAAACAAATGTCTCCTGTCTGCTTCCCAACTCACTTGTAATACACTCACAGCTAGAGCTGAGGTGATGAAGGTCCGTTACATGTTGATCATGTATCTTTGCACTATACTGGATCAGGTCCTCACAGGACTCCTTTGCTGTATTTCACATCATCTGGTCCTTGAGCACTGGGGTCAGCCCCATGTACTGAGCTTCTGCATGAACAAACTGGTAAGTGGACACACTCGGAATGAAGAATTGAATGTTACGCGATCTGCTTTGCGTTGGTGTGAATATATTTCTCAAGTACAGAAATACGATTTACCCTGAGGTAGCGACGGCAGTGAAGTCACGGAGAGTTTAGATCACGTTCAGTTTTACACGCTGTCTTTTGCTCCCGAGATGTGGTGGTGTTGTCTCAGGCTGCTGCTGAAGCCTTCTGGCCCCTCGGGGTACGAAAAGCCGTTTTACATGCCAGATGCTGCTCTGCTGCCTAACCAGAGGTGACATGAACTTTTCAGATAGATTCCAACTTGGAAGCTTCTGTGGCACTTCAGATCGTGTTTTTAATTTATATTTCTGCTGCTGGAGACTTGAAATTGAGACACTTATCTGCATGATACAGTATTATCATATGCTGATCTCTGAGGAAGGGGATTTGCTATGTGAAGATAAGTTTGCAGAGAGAATTGGATGTGACTTTTGTAGAGAACGGTTCAGTGTATGTAGTTCAGTTAGTGTTTATGTTACACAAGGGCTCCCCAGATGTCTGCAGGATTTAATTGCTCTCAGTGCAAACATAGAAAAGTTACCTCTACCTTAAGTTTGTACAAGCCATCTGAGAGATGGCTTGGTGTTAGATGCAGGAATGGCTGAAGCAGGGTGTCGTGAGGTGAGGGCTAAGAGCTGGAAGAGGGTACTAAGCCTTCCCTTTCTCTGCTGTTGAAAAAAACCAGAACTGTGTAGCTCTGCAAGGCTATAAGTGCTCCATATTCCTGTGAAAAGTCTCCAATGCATAAGAAGCTTTGAGCTGCTTTCGTGGCCTTCAGTAGTGCTCCCTGCCACTGTTCCCTGCGTTGATGCTTGCACTTCGCAAAACTGGTGGCTATGCAGTGTCTGTAAGATCACCCACTTCACTCGGATCTGGTCCGAGTTAGCCAGCAGGTTTGAAAGTGGAGGGGAGGGAAGGAGCATTGGTAGACTAGATGCAGTAGAAGGCTGAAATGTATAAGCCTGTTTCCTTAGGAAACTAAGCTAATCCATTATGGGCCCCTATTCAAAACTGCAGGCTCTGATGAGTAGCTTTTCAGAGTACAGGCCAGTTAAGTCCGCTTCTGCAAGGAAGTCCCTGCAGTTTCAGCAGATGGGTTCTTGAAACTGGAGAATGTCTGCGTAGTTCAAGCGATCAAAATTCTAGTGACAATTCTGTCCTGTTATACTTTACTTTGTACAACTTCTCAAAGGAAACAGTCCAAGTCCCTGTAACCTTTCTGTCTGAGGCCATCCATGGTCTTGATCGTACGTGCCAATGCAGGAGACCTACACAGAAGCCCTTGGAAGAGCTCATCGCAGACAACCATTTATTTGGCATTAACAGAAGACCTAAAATTGGGGAAGGTGGCTGTGGTGTGGTGCCTAGACACGTGATTCAGCATTGCATCGTATGATTTCTGTATGAACTGGAGTGCAGAGTACAGTAAACATTTTCAGCTTTTTTCCCCAAAGTACTATTGGAAATTGTAATAAAAAGTAAGTGCTGGGAAAGTAGTTTTGCTGAGTTATGCTTTTTTTGAAAATGCATAATACTCCATAGGCTTTTAAGTGATGCTGGGCATATTTAACATTCTTTGATGTTAATTTCCTGGCATATGGACATCTCGACTTATTAAAATAAATAAGTACTTTCAAATTTAATGAAATGATGGAGGAAATGGCCTTTTTTCACATTCACGTCCGCTTCACTGGATAATTTAATGTTTTAAAATGTAAGTTCATATTAAAGTTTAAAATTCAAGTATTGGTTTTTGAAATTCTGTAATAAAAAGGTTTTGCTGTAGGAGAGATGTGTGAATTAGTGCGCATGATAACACGATTAACAAAGTTTAGCTGGTGATTTCTTCTGTACAAAATGCCGGCTGTAAATCCTCCTGTTAGAACCTATGGCCTGATGGTAGGATCTTATGCTACTGGTAATTGTTCCTTTCCTGGGGCATTACTGTCAGACCTGCCAATTGCCTGTGCTCCAGAGTTGAAGGTACAGCTGTGGAAAAGCTTTCCTACATCGTTCACCTTTTCTTTTGTTCCCCTTCATTTTGCTGTCTTATGGAGCTTACACTGTAAACTCCTTGGGGCAGAGACAGTCATTTGTTTATGTTGGCTAGCAACAAGATCTTTCTATCTTCTTTTATACTAGATTTGTATGTTTGCTTCTAAGATCTTTGCATCTAGTGGGATGGATTTCTTTATAGCCTCAGGTGTTACTGTGTTATTAGTAAGTATAGGAAATGCACTTTGGTCCTCTCTCCTGTGCTGAGGGAGGGTAAGAATTCCCTGGACGATAAGTAATGCTCAATTTAATTGACTGGATATAAACATTTGAGTCCTAAATATTTAATGGAAATCATTGTGTTTGAATGTAGGGATGTGCAGATGATGGAAGCTTGCTCTGTCTTGCATTTCTTGAGAGACTGCTTACGTGTCGTGTTGAAGCCAAGGATGGCTTTATTTCATTTCAAGGCAGACTGGAAACTGAAGAACTTATTTTCAGGGAGAAAAATGGCAAGGGACCCGAATGAAAAACCTACTCAGCTGAAGCAGAGGTGACAAAGTTCACAGTGATTATATTGATTTTAAATTACTGTGTAGAGCTGGGACTAGCCTATGTCTAGCCCTGCTCATGATGAGAAGAAGAAAGGCAGAAGGCGTGAATACTCCTCTCTCCTCTGCTTCCAAATATTTTGTTATCAGTGTGATAAGCAAGAGCCTCTTCCTCCTGATGTTCCCAACGTGCAAAGGCAAGGGCGTTCCAGCATCCTCCATGGAGCTGAAAGGGGATAAGAGGCGCAGTGCTGAACAGAAATGTGTACTTTATTTCCCCTCAGCAGCCTACCCCTGCGCGCTGGCTGCTGAACCGGAGCAGCGTGCGGTACCCTGTTCAGTGTGTAACAGATGCCTCCAGCTCTACGAGAGATGACATTAATAGGAAACAGAGCATGTCTGAGTTTGAGGCATTTTTGGTGGAAAGTACCACAACTGCCTATACCACAAATTATAATTAACCTAGAATTAATAGCAATTAACAGCACCAATATTCATTTGCTAGAAGTTTTACGGAAAAGTCATTACTGTTTATGTAGTTTGCATTTGTTTCACTGTCAATGAGAAAATTATTCAGTCAATAAGAGCTAATGTTTTATTTTAGACAAGTCTTATCTATTTTAGTATCTAGTTTGCCTCTTGGGAACAAGAACTAAGAACAAATAAAGCTAATTGCAATAGAAATTTGATACTGTAATGAAACTCTTAGTTGCTGCATGACTGAAAGAGCACAGAAAAATGCCTTGTACCTGCACTAAATCCAGCAAAGCTGTGACGGGAGATGTTGTGTCTCCTAGTTTGGTGTGATAGAGAGAATGTCTGAGTCACTTGGGTAGGGAAGATGACGGTTTCTTCCCCGTGGTTTTTCAGCAGCCCGACAGAGTGTGCATGCCTGGGCCTGCGCCAAGCAGAGATGCAGCCTCCAAGTGAGACTATATTACTGCAGTCCTGGATGATTAATTTTGTACCAAATTGTAGGGGCCTCATTAGCCCCAAACACACCAATAATGCAGTTTTAAAGATCTTTAGTGCATCCATTACTTCTGTTTCTAGTGTGCTTCTTTGCAAGGAAAATATTTGTTTCTTATCATCAAATCTTCAGGTAGAGTCTGGGCCATAAAAATCACACTGAGCTCGCAGTGGCTTGTGCATTCGTTATGTTTAACTTAGATTTTATTGAGGGAATGTCTAAGTTATCCTTACTTTGTAACACGTTTGTAAGACAAGAGTTTATTCCATCCCGTCATCAGGAAAGGGGAAGAGAAAGCCATTATCTGTCTTGAGCCATCCAGAAGACTGAGAAAGCTGATAAGAGAACTGAAATTAGGGTTTGTAGATGTGCTTCAGACCTTCAGGACACCTCTGTGTGGTAGCATACCTGTCTGGTCCGCCCAGGGCGGCAAGTGTTTTGGGTATTTTCTAATCAGCGAGGCTCCTGGGAAAGTCTTGTACCCTTATCAACATCCCTGGCTTGTCTGGGGAAAGCAAATAGACCCCCTCATGCCAAGGGCTGTCTACGGGCACAGTCTCATATTATTTGTGTAGGATCGTGACTTCTGTGACCCCTTGCAGCAGAGTGTTTGCGTGAATAAATGATATGATAATGTGCTGCTGGCTGAATTTACCCGTGTGGGGAGAGCAGTGATGGTGTGAAACAGGGAGCACCCATTCTGACATGTGTAAGAAGCAGCAGGTTTGCCAAGTCTAAAGAATTAAAAATGTCTGTGGGAATCCTTTCTCTGTGCAACACGGGCAGTCCAAGTGTCACCTGCGTGTCCCCACTGGAGAGCCCGTGTCCTAATCTGAGCTTTCATACCTGGCGAAGAGACGGGTCAGGCTTGGTGTGGGCCTCGTGGATGGCTTCGAGGTGAGGGCGCTCGGCAGTATTGGCTTCCCAGCACCTGGCAGTTCTGCTTGCTGCTGCTTCTCAGCTGAGGCCAGAGTTCAGCTAGCAGTGAGATACTTGGGTCTTGTTATCTGTTCTCGTCAATCCTCAGTTTCCTTGCCTCCGTGCACCTTTCTTCCTTGAATGTCTGTAACAAGACACAGATTTCCAGCCAGCTACGTTGTTCAGTCTCTCCTGCAAACACTTTTTTGAATAATTGTGCCCTTTCTCCCCAAGGCTCACTTTCACAAAAGGATATACTGCTGACTTTTTAGACACTGTATCCCTTTATCTTGATGCAAAGACATTGTCTCCCTAAATGAAGGGCAAATTATTTTTAATCAGTGAAACTATAAATGCCATTCCTCTATGGTTTTAAACCGAAGTACTGGAAACAATCTGACAGCATTGTGCTAGCCAGCGCCTCTGAGAGGTGTTTCTCAAGCAAACTACGTTCCGGGAGGCTGGCAGGGAAAGCTTACTTCTTAAACAAAATCAGTTTCAAAAAGACAGGTTTTGGCTCCCTGGAAGCCTGTATTTTTTGCAGCCACCTGTCCTGACTGCTTCCTGGTGTGATTTAAACCTGCGCAGTGTGCCAGCGTGTGCTGGCAGAGATTGTTTCACGGTAGGCTGGGCTGTGGGACCATGTCAAGATGTGCTCTACATAGAGGTGGGCAAAAACCCAACCCCCTGAGTCGAAACTCCGCGTGGTTTGTGTGAAACTGTTAGACTGGAGACATAAACGGCACACAGATTGACCTGTCAGAAACTGGGTCCATCTTCACTTACAAGAAAGGACAGATAAAGGAAGAAGCATCCCCCGCAGGCAACTTCTATGAGTGGTATTTTATTACAAACAGACCTCCAGGACAATCAGACAAGGGTTTTGATTTATGAGATAACGGTTACCTTTAAAATACTGAAGGGAGGATTGAGGAGAAGGCTGCTGTTATATTAATTCGTGTTGATAGAATTGACACAGGTATAATGTAACATTGCGATGGTGGATGGAAGTCACTGCATAGACAGCCAGTGAAAGCACGTTTGTTTAGTTTTGTGCTCACCTTATCTCATTACTTATTGTACAGGTGACTTATGAACAAACCAGTGTAAATCTGTAATGAGGTTTTCTGTGTTTAATGCTCTGATAAAGAACTAAATATTGAAGTTTTTGTATAGGAAATGCATTATAAATTAATTTCAATGAAGTTCCTCCAATATTCAGTGAACGCTGTTGGGTTTTTTTACTGAATATGGATATTAAAGCAAAGCCAATCGATGGAAAAGAGGAATATGTATTCCACAGCACTGAAAAGATATGGAGAGTTTTGTCCTCAATGGCTTAAGAAGGCGCTTTCAAGACCTTATGGTATAAATAAATTCTGCACACTTCAAGATTTTTTGCGTGTTTAATTGAAAATGATACCAGTATCTCCTACAGAAATTGATAATACAGAGAAAATGTAGGACTTCATTTTCAGGTAGATGAATTTGGATGAATAAATGCTACTGGAAGGGAGAATTTAGGAGAAATCTTAATAGAAATCTCCAATTAGTTGAATGGCTGGTTATCTGTGACAAGACATAATATTTACTAGACACTGAAAGCTGCAGCAGTACTTATAAAGACAAAGGTAGAACAAGATCAAATTTTGTGTACTGTGTGTTGTGAAATGTGGGCAATCTTTGCAAGGCTTTAGGGCTTAAATAAGTTTTTGAGAAAATATTGGGAGAAAGGTATTAGTGGAATGTAATATTATGAAAATGACACTGTTGGGCACCTTGTTAAAATCTTTGTCCAACAGCCATTTTATTACACTGGCTCTAATTTGATAAGCAGTGCCAGCAGAATTGGGATCTTATATTTTTGTTAGTAAAGGCAGTGCTATGCAAACAAGAAGGAAGAAAATCTGTCCCTTTCAGTGCTTAAATAAAAACAAATTAAAACAAACAGAAAGCTATGTAGTAAATGGTATGAAGTGTGACCACTAAACTCCTTTCATCAGGTATTTCAAAACAAAATGTAATCCCACAGGAAGTAGTTTTATGAAAATTACAAATTCCATTCTTAGTCCTAGAGATGCCTTGAGTCTTGCATTGATTAGTTGTGAGGATTAGGCAAAGTGGCATTAGCTTGTTTGTAATTGCAGAGGGAATTTTATAATGTAAAATGTCTATATGTGGCTGAAAATGTAAAACAAAAAACCAAGATAGCTCTTGAAACTGAGTGCTGCGTGTGAAATAAGGTTCTTTATCCATCATTGACAGTTTTTCAGGTAATCTGCAAAATATTTGTTAGTCCTCAAGCAGTGACATTTCCTCCTGTTCATGTTGTAGTGGAAGATTAATTTGGGGTTTCATCACTTCTTCTGAAGCCAGTTGATGTCAGACAGACACGCATACCTCGGCGTAGGATGTACCCCTGCTTTTGCATCTTGGGTTTTGTTTTTCAGTCAGAAGTGGAGACCTGTGGTGATTTACGTTCTACATTCTCAATGGCAATATTTTCAGCTGATCAAAATAGAGGACATCCAGACTTTTGAAGTACCCTGGCATGGCTGGGAACTGAAGTAGCAAAGGAGTGTTTAACACAAGTAAATGAAATACAGTAAGTTTAGAGGCATGAGATAAAGGGTCACTGGAACAAAACCAGGGGATGGAAGTAAACCATAGTTCTATCTTCATTTACTGTATTTGGCTTATTTCACTGCTGAATTGTGAATGTTCCTACTTCAGATAGCAGTTGAGAAGCATCCTGGCTGATGGTCCTGCAAAGGTCTCACATGCATGCTGTCTATATCATTGCATCTGCTATACAAACCCAGAGAGGGAGGGGAAAGGGATGAGATTTCTATTTTTATTTTTTTTACTTGTCTGGAATAGTCAGAGAAGAAAACAAGAGGCCATTGACTTGGTGGCCAGTGACTCATCATCACCTGTTGCTCCCACAAGAGCTGAACAGGGGATTAGCATTTGCTGTGCTCACCCTGCTACTCCTGCCCTCAATCTGAATTTTTTTCAAACCCTGTTTGAGATGAAAATGCAACAGTTTGGCCTGAATGAACACTGATATAGATCTGTCTAAGCTCCTTTCTTACTTCAAACTCAGTTAAGGCAGGATTACAAAGAAGCAAGAAAATTCAGCTCAGATGTCTTGAAATCAAAGCGGTTCAGTGAAACTAAGGTATTCTCAAACCTTTGTGCCAATTAACACTGGGCTGTGACAGCAGACTCTGCCTCATAAAAATTCTACCTTGTACTTATTCAGGTGGGTGGATTTAAGCAGGGGGAACCTATAAGACTTCCTTTTGATTAACTTTCCCCAGGCATTACGTCAGATCAAGCAATGCTTGACAGATGGGTTTTTATCACTTCAAAGAAGAAAATATTTAGCATGATACAGAGATTAGATGCCCATGCTGATGCTGTTAACTGTGCCGAGGACATCTTTTTTTCAGCCAGATACGTATCTCAGGGGAGGTGTTTCTTGCTACAGCACACAAGCACTTAAATTTGGAAAAAATTCTACAGATTTTGGTTCAAATCCTACTTATATGGAATAAATTTGTGAGCTTACTTTTTGCAGTGACTTAAGCAATCATGAAATTTAATTCCTATCAATAATTCTGTAAAACTATTCATGTGAATTACACTGCATATATGCTCTTAATAATGTCAGGGCACTGGCATCCAACTGTGCATGAAATAAATAAGAATACTGTTGCAGTCCTCTTCAAGCTTGTTTAAAAATTATGGATTCAGCCCAAGTAATGTCATTACTGATACAGTAGGTGTTTTTACAGTGGACCTTTTCCATTTTAAAATTCAATTAAACATGGCATGGCATAATTAATTTTTTATTGTATTCCTTCCAGGGAGAGAGCTAATTGGCTGCTTTTACAAAATGTAGTTGCTTTAAAGAAAAAACACTATCAAATTACAGTATTTTCCAACTACCTAGGATCCTCTGAGAGTAATGATGCTACAATACACAGAGTTCACTCCATGCACAGCTGAAATTTGGTCAGCCAACGCCACAGTGAAATGAAACAGCCATTTAACAACACTGAAGAACAGCACAAAACACATCAGTACATAAAGTGAAGAATATTAAACTTCGCTGAAAGTTTTAGGTGGACAGAATGTCATTACTAAAATTGAAGTTGTCGGGCTCCTGGGATTAATATCCCTGTAGTTACAAAAATTGCTATAACGTCAGTGACCACGAGTAGTCACGACCTCGGATCTATTTGGAGAGCTTTTAAAGGTCTCCTACTGACCTTAAAAACCCAATTTCCAACGTTTTAGATAAGCCCATTATTGCAAAGATAGGAACACAGAAGGATCCATACTGGAACAACAATTAGGTGCCTTAGTTCAAGGTTACATCTCCAGCTGTGGTCAGTGGTTCACGCTTGTGAATTTTTTAATAAATAAAAGTAATACTACCTGACTACAGGCTTCAAATCGTCTCTGTGTGCCGCTGCTTTGTGCGGCGTTAAGGCTGCCAGTGGAGCTGGAGTTTGCAGGGAGAAGGAGCTGTTGCCATGGGAATTTTGAAAGCTGTCGTTGTTTCACTCTTTGCCAGCAATTGTGGAGAAACGTGATTCACTGAAGCAAATTCTGCCTGGGGTGTAACTCCGCTGGCCCTGCCGAGATGCCTGGCCGGTACAGGGACTGGGGTGGCTGAAGAGGGGTGTGAGAAGGGGGAGGCTTGCTTTTCCCCTGCCCAAATCACTAGCAGTGTGCAGGTAGCCGGGCTGATTTAGAAATTCATGACTATTAAGGTTGTTAGGCCGTCTTATACTTTTCCCAGGTCTTGTGCTTCTCCAGCAGTCTCCAGGAGGAGGCTTTCAAAGGAGTTCTCTATTCCTATAGAAAATGGTTGTGAAAATGAAAAACTCTTTTGTAAAGGTCAGCCTGAGCAGGGTGCTGAATTGACATTTATGCCTTTCAGAAGTTCCCCCGAGTTGCTGCTTTGTTATGTATGATGGAGAAACTTACAGGGCACCAAGTAATTTTCATTTACTGTTTTGTTTACTTGTCTCTTTTTTTGGTTGTAGCACCTGTTTGATACCTCTCTGGGCAATACTGTTACAGCCACCTGCTCCTGTGGTTCAAACCCATATTCTTCTGGCAAAATTCTCCTTCAGTCTGACACTTCACATGTTTTTCCCAAGCCAGAGATGAATGAATACTCTTCGAAAGTCTGCAAAGATTCTTTACCCTGCTATTTTCTGTGTTGTCTAAGAATTTAATCCAATAACCATTTCTGGTGGCTGTGTCAGGCTTTTGGATCAGACCCAAAGCATGCTTGAAAAAAAAAAAAAGTTTAGATGTTTGAGAAACATCCTTACTTGGCAGCAGAATATTGCAGATAGGTCTGTCCCCCTAATTTCTTGTGTGTCCCTGTGCTCAGAAGAGGTAGAAAGAGAATACTGACACTGAACGTATGATGTAGTGATGCATGGAAGTGATTCCCCAGTTATTTTTATTTAAAAACTTAAAACTTCTTGCAGGCCTGTATAAACCCGTGCCATCAGACTGCAAACGGACATCAAGGCTATTTGCTAATGTTGGATACCTGGCTGTTGTCCCATTTTCTGTGACTTTGTGGCTGAATGGATAGAAGTTTTGGGCTTACTGTCAACACATCCGACATCTGAATACAGAAACCAAAAGAAATGTGTATCTGTGTTTCCTTATTCTGCTGCCTCTTTCTTGATCTGCAGAGCGTTTGTGGGCAATGAAAGAAAGCAGGTGAAGAGCCTTATCTTACATTAATCTGTGAGAAAAGGTAGAGCTCTGCTTGTGAAAACGTCTGCTGGGATATCCACCTTCAGACCACACGCACGTTGGTGAAGAAATCAGTGCCCGATCTGCTAATTTTATTCATGTACTCCTTACCTGCCCATTTACTTTCCCCCAAGCGAAGGATGACTTCTTCACTGAGGGCTGTTTTTCCTCAGTTATCAGAGCACAAAATAAAGCAGCTGTTTATACCAATTTCTTTCGTACTGTAAGGATCATTGAGTATGCAGGAGACCAAAAACTTCACATGCACCACAAGAAATCATGTGAGTCTAATGATGCCATTTAACAGACAATGTTTTTCTTGGCATAAATTAAGACCCCTTAGAAAAAGGTTATAAAAATTGGAAGAGCTGTCTTGTCTGAGGAGGATGCTGAAAAGGAGAGGGGTGGGTTGGGGAAGACAGCTTTGTAGTTTTAAGAGCTGATAAATCTTCAGCTGAGCAAGAAATTTATGTTGCCATACACTGAAGTTCAAGAATTGCTGTTGTTTTCTGACTTGAGATGAAGTTCCTGTGCTTATGGAAAGGCGTTAAATAGAAGAGTTTATTTTTTAGCCTAGATTCCTGTAATTCTAGGGCATTGACTTTTGACTCTTGGGAGAAGACATTGCAGAGGAGACAGTGTCTCAATTGAAAGAGCTTTTCAGAAGACAGTTGGGAAGAATTCGTATTTCTAATATGGACATGCAAAATATATGCTAAACAGGTTGATTAAAATGGCCACCCACCTAAACCTGACAACTGGAGCTCTGTCGTGCCTAGAGCCTGAATTCTTAAAGAGAAACCCCTCTCTTGCCTTCATATTCTCTATCTTTGTAATTAAAATAGACTGCTATTTCCATTGGTTTCTGTTGCCTTTTTCATGGGGCTGTCTAGGATTTCATAAGGTTTCCCAGTGCTCTCATATGTGGTACCTTTCCTACAAGGCAATCATGAAAATCTCTTCTGCTGTTATTCGGAACACTGACTGACTGATTTGTTTTTAATAGTAACATTCCAGAATCCCATTGCCTATCTTTCTTGCATCAATTAGCTCTCTGTTGACCAGGGGGTACGATTGCTTTCAGTATGTCTTCAGAACTTGTAAAAAGATAATTGTTAACCTGGATGCCAATAGGACTTTAGTGAAGACTTGTTTAGAGCTTAAAGGTTTCAGCAGCAATCGATTTGATAAAATAATGGCTTTTGTTCCCGTGTTGATATATTTTTGTCTTTTCAGGCACTGTTGAATGGAGGGAAACGGTCATTAGATCTATGGCCCTTAGTAGAAGGCTGCTGAAAGCAATTGTGACTTGTTCCCTGTAACTTGCATCTTTGAGTCCTTTTGATTCCAGAAGTGAAATAGAAGCAAAAATTTCGTGTGATTCTGTCAATACTGCTCTGATGCTGTCAGAGCGTTTTTACGCCCCACTTTCCTATTTAATCCCTTGTATTTTGCATACAGCTATTATTTTTTTATTAGGCTTTCACTGTTTGAACTTTTGATGGATGTAGGTGCTGACTGTTTTAAGCATGTTTAAAAACCTGGCAAAAAAAATCTCTCTAATTGGCATCTAAATGTTTGTGCAAATCTCCTGCATAGTCTGTTGAGAGATGTCTGCATAGTGCTGTGGCAGCCTGCTGTTATTAAACAATTAGCGTCAGTGGCCGGCGCAGGTAGGAGGGCTTGAGAAGCAGAGGGAATGTGTAGCTGTATTTAAATGCTATATTGGCAGATCCCCCTGTATTAAGTGGTGATGCTGCTGTCCCTTTCCTCTTTAACTCTTATGTTACTGACAATGGAGTTGAACGCTTTCCTGCTGCTGGTTTGCAAGGAGTTGGTATTGTTCTGAGGGAGCTCCTACGTTGGTTTGGCTTTTTGATTTAAAATTGATGCATTATAGTTCAGAAAGATAAAGTAGCTACTTCTAGCTGAATGCCAGAAGAGTGTATCAATTTCTGTAAGAAATAACTTCTCGGCCTTTTTATTTGTCCTGGGGGAAAAGTGAGTACGTTGAGACACATTATCGGGTTGGGAACTTGCTGGGAGGTTTGAGGGCTGCAGACTGAGGAAGACTCCCTGACCGTCCCTCTGTTTGCCAGTAATGTGTTAGGAAAAAGTTCGATTTGACCTTTTCCCTTTGCCACCTTCTTAATTTAGTTTGTTGTTTTGTTTGGGACTCGCTCCTGAGAACAGGGCATATCTGTATATCTGAGGCTTTTTCTGTGAGGAGCAGGGAATGGTAATGGAACACAGACTTCTGTCTTTGGCTGGACAGCTGAGCGTTCTGCTCCACAGTCAGGCGTGGGGTAGGAAGAACAGGAACCGGTCACACACCCAACACTTCTTTCTTCTTGACTACTCAGGGTCAAACTGTGACCACGGGCTACAGAGTCCTTCCAGGTTTTTAAAAGCACAAACATATTTTAAAAATTTCTACTGATACATCATAGTTAGTTTTGACTTAAACATTGTCAGGAAAACTTACCATCATGTGTTGATTTTGTAATGTGATAGAGAAGAGTTTAGTAGTTTGAAAATGAACAAATTTAAAATTGGATAGTTGAAGGTCAGAACCCTATAGTGATAACTCAGCTGATGTAATATTCATACCTTGGTCAGAAGTACTGCTGTATATCAATATGTTGTCCCTGTCTGCCATGATTATATAGGGTAGAAACGCATTTGTGCGCTGACAAATATCTAAGGGAGAAAGAGACAGGGTATTTATACAGGCAATGTATAAGAAAATTCAGGAGTGAGGCACCTGAAAGAGTTTATAGGCTATGAACCATTATTCTCTTCTGACTAAAGCAAACTGTATTGTTTAAGCATTAACCACTGTCAATACTTGCCACAGTAGAATTGCCTGGGACCATTCTTCAGCTGGTTCTGTGCACTTGATTAATGCCCCATTTTTTTTAAATGCACTGAACTAGGAAAGGGGAAAATACCTGATTTGGTTCTAGTGGGCTTAGTTCTCAAACCAAAAATGTGTTGCAAAGGACTAAAAATTATTACAGTAACACCAAATACTAGCCTAATACAGGTCGGCATGCAAGCTGTTCCAGGTCTGAGAAGCCAAAATTCATGCACAGATGTTTTACAAGTCAGAGGTCTGGTTTGTGTTGGCAAGCATTTCTTGGACACTGGTGCACTGGCTGCTGTCTCTACCTGTCTTCTCTGAGCTATGTTGCCTGGCTAGGGAAACTTTCAAGTTACAGTGTTCAAAATTTTGATTATCCTTTGTCGTCCTAAAGGAAAAGATGTGATGAGTTCTGTGACTGGCTATCCGTCAGTTAAATGAAGATGTTCTGTCCCCTTGGTTTTAAGAAAGGAGCATGCCTTGCCCTAAAGAGGCGTAAGATGAGACTATACGACAGCATCAGTTTGGATCCCATGATTACCAGATAAAGAATGAGGAGGGACTGCAATTATATTTGCGAGCATTTACTTGGGGAAAAACATACCAAAATTAGCGTTTGTCTACAAACTCCAGTGAATTGCTTACCAAGTAGACTTTACACCTGAATTAACAATAAACACTCAGCTGGTAGCTGACTAGATGAACTTTCTGTATGCATGTGTACTGTCCTGCTCCAAAAAGAGCACTTAGTCCTTTACTCTGTATCACAAGCAAAGGCCTGAACTGCAGGGTTGAAATCTCTGGAGAGAGGAGCTGCAGTGCTTAGCTGAGGTGGCTGTGGTGGGATCAGGGTTTGGCATCTCCTTCTTGGGATGCTTCAGAATATTCAGGGCAAAAGGCGGGCTTTTGTTGAGGGTTTTTTTGTTGTTTGTGTGGCTTGGTTTTTTTTTTTCTTTTTGCATTTTTGGGAATTTGGCAGTGGACTTGAGGGTCGTTTAAAATCCCATGTCTGTATGTGCCATTCCCATAGATATTTTGCAGACCACATTAATGTGGTCATTGCCAGGCTAAAAACATGACACCTCTGTGCTATCTTAACAAAAAAGGGTAGTCTGTAAGAGCTAATCCACTGCCTGAATAGAAGATGATTTATTTTTTCTGGCTTTCAAAAGAGCACCTTATACAGGAACACATGGCAAAGGATCTTCCGCAAAGGAGGAGAAGCACTTAAATGCAAAATGAAAGCTGAAAAAAAGAAAATCTTCAAACTTGTTAGACAAACCAATTTATAAATACAAGTGTTCTTCCTCTGTTCCTGTTACCAGATTTCTCAAGAGTCCAGAAAATTAATCAAAAGTAAGCTTCCTTTAGAGGATATCTAAATAGATACTGACTTTTTTTTTTTTTGTGCACTTTGTATTTTGCAGTTTTGTAGCTTATAAACCCTTTTAACTCATGAAATGGGAGAAAACTCATTGTGGTATGACAAGTGGTTGCAATAATGATCAAATACCTGTCACTTGTAATTGTGCGGCAGTAACGGGGGGGGGACAGTTTTTAGGCTTTCATGCTGTTGCTGAGATTAGTATGAAATTGCATTATTGGTATGAATATGTTGAAAAAAAATATTTGAATGTCCTATATTTTGTGTACAACTAGAGGAATGTGGTGTTTTCTTTTCAAAAAGGATAAGTCATCTACTTTAAAAACAGCATTTGAAATTTATTATAATCTCTGGGGATTTATATAAACAGACATCTCCTACTAAAAAAGCTATTTTCTTATACAGCAAAGACAGAATTCAAATCAAAACAAGAACAACAGATTTGTTAGAATGTCCGTTCCAGATTCTGGTGCCCGGTAGACAAGGAAGGAACAAGAAGCTTTGCCCTGGGCAGCCTGGTTTGCTGTCTGAGCCTGTCCATGACATACATGCTTTTGGTCCAAGCCACAGGAAGGCCATGTACAGGATTTTGGGTGGCTTGATGTTTTGGTTGCCTTGGTGGAGGCCCAGATGTTAGGGGTGGTCATCTTCCTGTTTGTTCGTTTGGTCTGAAGTGGTTAACAGGTGTCCATCTTGGGCTTAGGCAAGTTGTATAAAGAACTAAGCACGTGAGGTTCATCGTACCCATGGTGTAGAGGAAAGATGGGTCTCAATAGCTGGCAGATGTATGCACTGTGACAACAGGAGATGCTAATTCCAGCCCAACAGGGAAAGGTTCACCGAAAGTAAGAAACCCTTAGAATAAGGAAATTCCTTCTCCAACTTACTGTGAGGAATGAGAGTTCAAGGTCCAACCTCTAGTAGGATCAGTCTGATATGGCCATGTTGGATGGAGAATAATGTTGTCCTCTTCTTTGACTGCTCCATTCTCACTTCGTCTGTAAACAAAACTAATCTGTAATTGCAGCACAAGGAGAAAACAGATGTGCTGTCAGGACCTGGGCCCTTGGTGTGACCAGCCTGGTGGTGCTCTCCCAGTGCCTCTCTGATGGTGCAGTGAGGATCCCCACAGAGGTGGATACTTATTGTCTCAGTGGTAGAGGACCATGTCCCACCTATCACTGCAGTCCTCACCTCCCAGACGCCATTGCCATCCCTGCAGTGGAACGTGAGGGTACCACCTCTGTAAGTGGGGTCTCTGTAGCTGCTGGGGCAGCTGTGGACTCCTGCAGGCTGGCATTGTGAAGGAGATGGGAGAAACACTGAGGGTGGTTGATTCTTTGTGTCTCTGTCATCAACACAGGAAAAAACAAATAAACACCCAAAACCCCAATCTTGTGAATTTCTTGTTGGCGGTTTCAATAGGGAGAGTGTAGCAAAGTAGTAGATAATATTTTAAGTTCTTAATGGATTTTTATAAAAGGTTTTTGATATTGGTGATGTTTTTTTTTTTTTAAATGTAGGCTGAAAAGTCACTGCTGTAAATGTATTTGAGAGCCATGAGATATAACAGATAATTTTCTTTCACATTAAGCTTTACTGTTTTCTTTTTCCTTGAGTAAATAACACCTTGCTGAGCCATATTTAAGTGTGCCAATTTCTTCCTGGTAAGATGAATGTGAAGGTGTTAATTACAGTGAGTAAACTAGTTATTAATGGTATTTTTGCATTCTTGTCATCTATTGGTGGTTAAACGAGGGTGGGAGGAAGGGATGCTTCATTTGTGATATAGGTTCCTTTCTACCAGGAGAAGAAGGATAGCAAGAACAAGGATTTTAAAATTTTCTGTAAAAATTAGAGGAGCTGGCATTTGTGCATGGGTGGCTGGTTGATAGAAGTTCTGAAGAGTTGCCTTTACTGCCTTTCACTTAAGTGATCCGTGAACTAAAGTGTCCCCAAGTAGGATATGACACAACAACCTGTGACTTGCTCATTAAAGGCTCATATTAAGGCCTGTCTGGGAACTCTCTAATGCCAGATCACCGAGACCATGGACCGGAACAGCGCCTGTAGAGGTCCTGTCATCTTAATGGTAATGGCTCGGTATCTGGCTCATGGGCGGAATATACAGCATCGCTGTCCTGTGGGACTGTTAAAGGCTATTCTCAGAGACCCCTTAAAGTGAAGATGATTGATACAATGGGCTTCAAGTGGTTACTATTCTTTGTGCCAGTAGTCTTCATCAGGTGGCAGTAAAGCCATGAGTTGATACACATTATTGTAGCATACTAATACTATATACATAATTATAATCTCCTGACAGTGAAGTATGGCCAGCCCAGGAGGTCTCTGGAAGACTCCTCTGTATGTTTACTTTATATTGTTGCTACGTAAAAACCTTGATGTGCCTATATCTTGAGAGCTCTCTGCAGTTCTGGTGTTTGCACCTCAAGAAAAAGTATAGTACTAACTAAAAACAGACCTGTGAATAACAGCTAATGGGAATTGTCAGAGATGCACCTTTTAACATTCCCGATCCAACACACATTCATGCACTTCCTGAACAGCTCCTTCAGTTGGGTGAGAGAACAGCGGGCTGGCTGGGCCTCGCCCTGACCTGCCAGGACATCTCCTCTGTCCGTACAGTCCATTAACGAATGTCGTGCTGGAACGCAGTGACAGTAAAATTTGACCAAAGCCAAATGAGAAGAAACAGCAGGGTGGAACTTATGTTTAAACATTAGGCTGCTTTGATCATCTATTTCAGCTCAGTATTTTTGAAGATACAGTTGTATGGTCAGCAAATGTGTCTGGCGATGTCATTTTATGCTGATGGAGCATAGGATACAGGCTGATTTTACCGATAGGCCTTTTTCTGTGGAGAGATGCGACAGAACTTGGGTGCAATCAGTTATTCGGCTCAGAACAAAGATATATGGCACTGTCTTAATAGAAAATGCTGTTGTGTACAGATGTATTTTAAGGAATTCTATTGTATTACTGAGAGATTAAATGTGAATAGAGTACAGATAGTGGATTGGGGGGGGGGCAATCATATACATGCAAGTGTAAAGCTGCATTCCTATCATATCTATGCTGTTCGTGTACGTAAACTGGCCTGTGTATGTACAAGGGAAAACTCTTCAAATAGCTTCATATTGAACAGCTCCTCAGGCCACAGTTAGGCGCTAGCAGTGAAGTAACAGCTGAGCTGCAAGCTGTTGTTGCAAAGTGAATACTGGATGCCTTGAACCTGGCTTGGACAAGTCCTGAGCGTCGGCATGGACTTGGTGAACCCCTGAAGGAATAAGCTGTGTTTGGCACGGCGCTAGACTCAGGCACTGTTACTACTTAGGCTAAAGCCCTAAAAGGTTATGGACATGTCTGTAAGCAGTGAGCGCTGATGCTCATGCTGGCAGAAAGCTTGATAGATGGAAAGTAATTTGGGGATTTAAAATATGTATCAAAAGGGATTTTGAAGACTGTGGTCCTTAGTCTTGATTTCCTGGTTTGAATGAGAAACGTAATGAAGATGTATGTTGTACTTCAGTATTAGATGAAATTGTGTTGGTTCAGGATCAGTGTTAGCCATTCGCTTCACCTTTTATTCCCAACCCCCCACCCCCCGGTCCCTCAGAGTGTTCTGGTGTTTTCTCAGCATATTGTATTTTCTTCCCACTTGGAGCTTTTTCTTGTTTGGGTCTGTCTCTATGGTTTAGGCATGTGTATTGTTTATTCCTGTGCTGCTGTTATTGCATGGTCATTGTTTTTGATCCCGCTTATTTTCTTAAAGATAGTTATTGCTTTGATAGTTATTGTTTGGTTTTAGTTAGAGGTTGTTTAGCTCTAGCTCTTCCTCAGAGACTGTGGGTCAAACCTTTAGCTGGGTAAAATCAATGTAATCAATAGTGCACTGCTGATACACATCAACACAGATGAGCCCTTGTGTAACATCAGCTCAGCAGAATCCTACTCGAATCCTTGCTTTATTTCCCAGTTCAGCTTTTGGAAGGCAGTTATGGTCACAAAACACTTGTTTTCTTTCTGCAAACCCTGTGGTTTTCAAAGGATAGAGCAAACAAAACTCAATTAAGAATGATAGCTTCCCATTAGGCATGTCAGAAATGTACCCTTTTTTTCTGTACAAATAAATTGAAGCCTGGAATATTTTAGAGGAAGAATTGTGATCTTTTCCGCAATGACTGAATATATTAGTTTGCAAGTCCCATATTCCAGGCATTAACCATTTGCCGTTTCATGACACTCTTTCAAACAATAATAGTAGCTGTTTACGTGGAGTATAATTAGGAAAATATCTGATGTCTTTTTGCCTTTGCCTTGGCAATAAATCTCACATACCTGTGTGGGAACAAGGAGAGCCAGCAGTACTTGGCCAGCTAATTTCTCAGAACATCAACCAGCAAATGTTCCTTCTGCAATTGGTGTTCCACCAACCACAATTTAAAACCACCGGTTTAAACACCTGACCGAGCTACTGCTAAAGAGGCAGCAGGAGAGCTACCGGTGGAGCCCAGCAGTGGTGACTTTCAGTCTCCTTCTCTAACCTTTATATATGCTGCCTCTGTGTGTCAAGACACAGTAATACATCTTCCTGAAATAGATGGCTGCAGGATGTGCTGGTAAATTGGTTGGCTGACAACACCAGCAAAATCTTCAAGAGGTATGTGGTAACAAGCAGTACTGTGCACCCTAGCCCTAAGCGTCTGCATGGGCAGTTATGACTCTGGCAATTTTCAATGAATTTGAGAGATGTATCTTCTTTTTGAAATGTCCATTGTCTGCAAAGGAAGCTGTTAGGGTGGAAAGGGAGGATCTTTCAAAATATGACAGTAATTACGATTTGTTCTTGATGAAAAGCCTCTTCACTAATGGGTGGATACCCTGCGTGGTTCCTCTGCGTAGCACACCCACTACCTGTCCCTGTTTCAAATAGGAAAGGCTTAAAACAAAGAAGGGAAGAGCACTGATTGCCAGGAAATTGCAACACAAAATGAAGGAACAGCAGAAGAGAGTTATGTTACAAACAATCTCTTTCAGACATGAGCTGCAGCGCCTTATGGGTGACAACATAGAATTGAGCAGGTTTCTTCTGGTGGAGGTCATATGCCAGATGGGATGAGCTTGGAAAGAAAGATACAAAAAAGCTAAGTTTGAGGGATGTGAGAGGTAGAGACAACATCATATTAAATATTTGTTTTGCATCAGTAAACTCTTGAGTTTTTCCATCTTGCAAGGGGACCCTCCAAAGTCCTTGCAAGAAGCAGGGCCATTATTTTCCCCAAATACTTATGTCTTTTTGAGCACCTCTTGATACATTTTTCACATGCAGATGGAAATCTGGACAGGAAAGTTGCATCTCCTTTACTTGACCTCCCTTTCTGTCTCGAACTGGCCTGTTGTCAAGTTTCCATGATGTTTTTTTATAGAACATGCATTGTCTCTTGGTCTTTCGTGACTGGTAGTCGAGGCTACATTGTCACCAGTGAAGGAGCACGATTATACCACTTACTTGATCGCTTAAGAAATGAGGGTATGTTCATGACGTAGGAGTTATAAAAAGCAGCCCACTCTAATGCACAGTTGTACAAAACTCAATGCAACATTTTCTTGAATGTTTATAAAAGTGTTGTATGCCTTGGAGGCTGCTGGTAGCCCTTTCCCAGCTGGTCACTGAAATCTAAATCCTTTGTGTATTTCAGCAACTTGTGTAAGTAAGAATTAGGTGTTTAAATACCTTCATGGGTGTAAGCCTGTTGTTACTGCTGTTTTGGAACATTTTTCTTTTCTTTGGTTCAACACTCAGCTTTGGTTTTAAGTGGTGCCACATGTTAAAGACATTTTTTCAGCTTCAGAGAAACCACGTCTTTCAATTTGAAAAACAGTATCCTAGCTTCTATCTCAGACCGGTCTTTGAAGATACCCTTGATTTAATTCATCAGTACCTTTAAAGAAATAGTAAGAAGACTGCTTTCAGTAAATTCCATAAAAAAAAATCATTACCTAGTCATGTACACATAGGAAAATTTCAGAACATTCAGGGTGATTAATGATACAATGTATAATACCTGGCAATTAGTGTTTCATGTCACAGTTTTTAGGCAAAAAAAGCCCAGCATAAAAATGTTACTATTTTTTTAAAGAGAAATAGATTTATTTACATATTTAAAAATACTCTTTAGAGCTCTTTTTTAGTGCCTGAGTGTGCATTACAGACCTGCCAAGTTCTTCCTGCAGTTACACATTCACTTGTTAATGACTTTGTCTTAATCAATACTTTCTCAAATGGAGACGCTCAGATATTCCAAGAGTCACCTTAAAAGATCTCTGGCAGATAAATAATTAAATGACCCACTGGTTGCCTTTCTGTGTGCAAAGAACTTCTGGTAGAAACCTAATTGTTTGATTTCAAAAATCAAAAGCTGCCAGCCTCTTGAAAAGAGGCAGTTTTAGCTGTTTGAAGAATCTAATTGCTTATAACAGGTCATTGTGGTGGTGGGCTGTTGAGTGAAAGGAGATAATTTTTTATTCTTTAAATATTGTAGCTCACAGAAGAGAAGTGGAATGGAGAGGGAAAATGTTATAAGCTAGTATGTCAAGTCTCATCTCGTCAGGTTGCCAACGAGAAGCTTGATCCTGGATCCAAGTGTTTGTACAACTTCACTAGTGACAGTTGTGTTGACTGCGTTATGCGAGTGGATATGTGTTTGAAAGATGGGACACATGAAATCTGGATTGGTTTCCTTTATTGCCCTGATGATAGCTTCAGTGGTAATAGGGGAGTCTAAGTGTTAGGGCTAGCTGTCTCTCTCCTGTATGTCATTCTGACCAGTGGATCCTCTGCTTTGACTATTTTGAACTTGCCAGAAATAGCTTGGACATGGTGACAGGATGTGTGTTAAGCCTCACAAATGGCGTATTAATTTGGTAATGAAATGAGTTAGTATTTGTTATTGTTGCTTATTAGACTGATATCTACTTAGACAGAAGCC
>Ga0065711_1029488_pt1 | contig 36000 bp, 18 predicted proteins | sample Hoacrofraction12_FD_59098 | JGI IMG/M metagenome (GOLD analysis project Ga0065711, IMG submission 59098) | Hoatzin crop microbial communities from Cojedes, Venezuela - Epithelial fraction 12 v2 (version 2) | ecosystem: Host-associated > Birds > Digestive system > Esophagus > Crop | place...
CTTATCCCGACCCACCTGTTTCTGCCTCTTTCTTTTCATTCTCCTCCGCACGCCGGCGGGGGGAGGGGCGGCCGCGTGGCGCTTTTGTTGTCGGCGGCAGCCGAAACCAAAACAGAGAATTAAACAGAATAGTTCAAAGGAACACAAAACTATAACAAGGGTTCCTTTTAAAAATGCCATCTCACATTTTCCCTGTCTTCAATTCACTCTCTGTCCACTATGGGAAAAATCTTAACTGAGTAACTTCCTAGAGAAATAATATTTATGCAGCCAAAGTTCTGCAGCTGGAGCAGGGAAACACATGAGATTATCGGGTGGTCTCCTACAACACAGGACAAAGAATTACTAATTAGTAATAGTAGACACAGTATATTTTTTATTATATAATTCTCAAAATTAATCTTATGAACATAATAAAGCAGAAAATTTCTCACCAACTACTAAAATCTACAACATAAAATTCACTGATAAAGTAACAGGCCATTTCTCATATGCTGTCTGCTGTGTTAGCTGAAAAACGAAGAACGGTACAGTTTAAAGTACTTGGCATATGGATCACAGTGCTAAAACATTCCACATTGCACTTTTACGCAGAAATTCATTTCCAGGTAAGAACACAGCATTGGTTTTATTTTACTTGCTAACGAGCATAATTGGCAGGCAACACTGCTGCTGCTCTAGATTTGTTCTTTATATGGATCTCTGAATACCACATGTGCGTGCAGCGGTGACAGAAATCTTTTCCATATGAGCCATCACACATTTTCAGGTCCCTCAGTCTCGACCAGGTGAGTCCATCTATCGTTTTCTGTGCTCAGTAACAATCAACCAGGAAGTTAAAAACTTCAGTGACAACTAGAGGGCAACGATCAGCTTCCAGTCACTCTGATCATCAGTCCGTTTCAATTCCCTGAGCCTCTGCTGAAAACTTTTCCCTGCTTTAATTTGATCAAAGGCAGCACAAGATTTCGCTAAAAGACATTTTCTTGAATCAAAACCATTACAACTCCTCTTTTTTATACACCCTGAAAGCAAAATACAGTTCATGTGTGGACATACGAGCTACAGAGAGTGTCAACCACACACTCTTGGACAAGGTGTTTTTTCCAATTCACTTCCACTTTCTTTTACCGGGGAAATTGCTCTGGACTTTATTAGGCTACTATAAACGTGTGACAGGGGAAACAAAAGACAAAGCTGTAAAGCAGAATCACTGTTTTCAACAGATTTACTTAAGGAAGGCATATTATGGAACAAAACTATCCAATGATTCCTTTAAAATGCATAACTATACCTCACATTTCAGTTAGAGTGAGGGACAATGAGTATCAAATGTGTTTTCTGCTAGTAACTTCATGAGATGGAATATTTTGTATCTAATAGTACTATGCCTCACAAACTATTTCCTAAATGACAAACGAGTAGCTGAAATTCTCTGCTTTGGTATGAAATAAGAACTAGATGAGAAACTGCTCTGATGAGAACAAAAATCTGGAAAACTGCTTTGTAAATCAAGTAGCAGCTTTTCAGAGCGTAGCAAGGGCTGTTCTATTTTATTACTTCAAGTTTCTCATAGTAAGAATGCATAAAGTCCCTCTTTAATGATATGACATACATTTTAAAAAAATAAAGTTCTTTCTGCCCTGTCACATACTAGACATTACGTATATTTGCACAAAAAGAACCTTATTAAAATAACAATAAAGTTTCTACATGTTCACATACCCAAAATACATCCTTTGTAAAACCTTCCAATCATGCAGGTTTTTTGTAGAAAATCTGAACAGAACACTACCATCTACTGCTGCAAAGAGTATCATATTTCTCTGTATGTTCATAAAGAAGACTTCACAAATTACAGTCATCTCTCACGGAAAGCATATTGTGTATCAAATCAAAAGAAACTAGCTTTCAAACTACTCTCCCTTAGTATCTATAGGCTTTCGCAAAAAAAAAAACAAGAAACCCCAACAAAAAAACGAACAAAGCCCCCCAAAAGAAAACAACCCCCCCAAACTAAACCTAAACAAAACACCAGGTTTTTACACATGAAGCAAACAATGCAATTCTGAAATGCCTAGCAACATAAAAACCTTTCAGAATCCGTCTTAGGAGATAGGAAGGAAACAAACCCCAGGCAAGCAGATTTTTGACAAGACGTGCTACTTTGCTTACCTCACCCCCAGGTCTCGCTAACACCGCTGTTTGAAAGCAGAGCAACGTTAGTATCAGGTAGCTGACAAACATTATTACCCACAGCTAGAGCTACCCTGGAGGAGAAACCCCTCTGCCAAGTACTAACAGCTAGCAGATGCACTTGCGTCTCGGTGTCGAGCCCTCGGCTCTGGTAGGCACGACTCCTTTTCCCGCTCCCCCTCACTACCGCACTCACGGTACGCCCAGGAGCCGTGCTCTCAGCCACTGCTCGGGAGACAACTGGTAAGCTGATCTCTTCATGTAATGACTGCTCCCTGCTGGGGGAGGGGGCTGGGGGACTGTAGTCAGGATAGAGCAAAGGAGGGGAGGGACAGAGTGGTCACTGCCAAGTTATGCATCTGCTGTGATTCATGGAACAAGCGGAACGGTAACCTTTAATGCACGAGGAGGTTTGGCACGGCGCTGTTGACTTAGGCAGGCATGATTGGAGAAACAGGCTGCAGCAGCTCGCAAAAGATGCCTGTGGATGGTTAGACGGCACGTGCTACTTAAAGGTACAGCACCTCCTTTTGTGGAAGAAGTTTAAAATAAATAAATAAAACGTAAATTAAAAGCTAATCAGGAAGCAGCCCATGTTTTTACAGTCAGCCCCACACTGGCACATCCTGAAGGCCTGATCCTGCCAGGGGCTCGGTCAGAACTTGCGGGCTCTCACTCCCGGCCCACAGGGAACCCAAGTGTCCCTTCACTCTCCAGAATGTCGCAGCTCCTTCCCGAAATGGCCCCCATTCGTTAGGTTAATCCTGGAGCCAGATATGGATGCAATCTCTCTTTCATATTATAGCTGAATAAAATAATTTTTTGTTTATAACAGTCTAACCCATCAAATAACCTGCTTTGACTAAGCAAGCAGAAGTGCAAGCCTTTGAAAATAAAACCTTTTCTTTTAGAAGATGAGTAAGATCTATTTTCAAGTAAGGAATAAAGTAGTATTGAAAGCCTGATACAAAGCGGAATTATTACATCTCACAAGCAGACCACTGTTTGTTCCAAAAATGAGTAACATTACAAAAAGAGCTACAAAAGTTGGAGGGCTTCCCTTTAGTTCAGTATGACTGATTGCAATCTCTACGCAATAGACATTTTCTTATGGTAAACTAAGCAACATAAAAATATAAAAGAATATAAAGAGAAGTTTTGAACCCCAAGGATCTATCACATTCAATAACAGGAGAGAACAAGTCTTTTGTAACATATATGGGATGCTCCAGTCCTATATTCTCTTTCCTTCCCTTTCTCATTTTACTTTTTCACAACTTTTAACTGTACTTACTGTTGCCTATTTAAGTACTTTATCATGGGAATGTGAGACGTTACGTCTTTCTTAAAGTTCCAACTCCTGAAGTCAAGAAAACACACTATATTCTCATCTTTCATGTAAATACATATCTCTCATCCTTATGGTTGTAGGGGAAAACTCAAAAATATGACCCAAGAATAACCTGGTCTCATATGTCAGACAGTAAACCACATGAACTCAGAATACAGGTACTTTAAAATATCCCAAGATTTTAGGAGGCGGGAGGTAAAAGTTTTGGTGAAATTGAGAAGCAAACTATTACTATGTATTAGATTTCTTTTTGTAATTTGGTGAGCTTTGTATACACAGCTGAATATGTCAGACTCCTCACTCTGTTTTTAAACTAGTTTACCAACCCTTCTTTTCCTGTGCTATGAGAGGTGAAAGACACAAATATTTTCCTTCTTTTTTTAATATTCAAACAAATCATAACAGAATACTTCTATGTACTAGAGAGCTTCCAGAATTGTAATTAAATACAGTCAAGCTTCTAAATCAGTATAGAAAATTAGCCTTCTCACTGCTGCTAAAAGTCCAGATTCTGCTGTATTTGAATATGCATATCTGATTCTCCAGCGTAGTAGAATCTGACTTGTATTAACTGGACATCATTGCCACTGCGCCTCTTCCCTCTCAGGCCTCTCCTTTTACAGACTACTACTACTGCTGTCCATAAAGGGTACTCTCTCTTCTTCTGCCTAACTGGAATCACCATGCGGTGTCTCTCCTACATCTACAGAAGAACCTGCCCTTTTCAGCCTTCTCAGATCAGCAGACCACCTTTCACAGGTCAGCCTTTTTTCCCCCTGTGGTTCCCCAGCCTCGCCGCGCCGTGGATCTGGCAGCGTCACTGCTGATACCTGCAAGCGCTGCGTTTGGGGAGGGTGTGCTGGGGGGGCAAAGTCGGGCAGGCCAGGCAGGGCTGGGGGTCTCAGTGGCACCAGAGTTGCCTTCAGCTGAGTCCCCTCGAGGGAACGGTTCAAGCTTAAGAAGATACAAAAAGCCAGAGTGAGAGTTGCAGTGAGAATGGCTTTTCCGATTGACCTGACCGATCACAGGCAGCCGGCTACAGAGTTGTAAGAATGGGGACTGACAGCCAAACCTGCAGTTTTTGAAAACTTGACACTATAACCTTAATGGACCTTTCTGACAAAAATCATCCAGAACTCCCTACTACTATGTTGATCTCACAAATACAACAGCTCCCTTCAAGACCTAAATGAAAGAAGCATTTTCTCCTTTTTTAAGGCAAGCTGAAGGTTTGCAAGTTATACCGTTGTGCTGACAGCTAAATATAGAGCTGCCATGACAGGTACTTTGTACACTGGTTGCTTGTGGCAAAGTCTCTGGACTGAAAATGTAAAGCCAAATAAACTTAAGGAAATTTTCCATCAAAACCCTGTCAGGAAGCCAACCTGTCCCTCCATATTTTTTTGAAATATCCAGATGTACCACAAAAGGAAAAAGGATAGTGAGCAAACTGCCAACTAAACCAGAGTTCAAAACGCTTCCAACATGAAAGCTCCAACTATGATAATTAAAACTACAGTTTCAGTGTTTGAAAAAGTTTAGAAAGAACAAATGCACCATTTTAGATGTTGCAGTGTGTAACAAAAACTCCAATGACGAATGTTGCTTCATGCAGAATGACTACTGTTTCCATAAAATGAAGCTTTGCCTTTTTCTGTAGTTCTTCACAAAGTGAAATAATTTTTGTGAATAAATATATAGCATAGGCACAAAATTGCCAATGGCAGGTAGAAAAGCAAAATGAAAAAAATTAGGAGTAACTGTGATTTTAGTCTTCCCTCTGCTCATCATTTCATAAAGCAATATATCCTCTGTAAATAATAAAAAACCTTATCAAAGTCTAACTGAATACTATTAGGATGAGTTTCTGAGCACAGAAAACTGTCCTACATTTGCATTTAGTAAGTCATGTAACTAATTCTTTCCATGTGCATTTAATTTTTCCTCTACAAAAACATAAAGGCAGAATTCCCTGACATCCAGAAGCTGGTGTTCTGTTCTCTGTGTTAAGACATGAGATCAATCCATACCTGTGACTGCGCTTTCAAGCTTTATCCAGCTGAACTGGAATCGAGCATGTTCACAACCACAGCCTTTCTTTGCAGCACAAAGTAACTCGAAACTTAACACCATGCCAGACTTGCACTGCTGCAACCAAGATCAGAATTTCTCTGCAAACCTCAATAATCACTACACTAGAGATTACAAAGCTATTGGTGCAACAGAAAAAAATCAGTTCATGACTGAAGAGCTATTTCAGAGACGAAGTTCTGCAGTAGCAGACAGAGAAACCAAAATACCTTGCACCAGTAAAATGAAAGAAATAAAATATCTCTAATTTCAGCACAAAAGCATCCTTGCTTTTACTTAGAAACATACAAACATAGCAAAATAATACCGTAACTATTTTATGTATACAATTTAAATAGAAAATTCAAAATTGTATTTTTTTTTTAACAGGAAACCACATCAGAATCTTTTGAGGAAAGATCCTATCTCTCACTTTCAGAAATTAAAACACACAAAATACACAATGGATCTTTGGACAGAATAATTCTCATTAAAAAAGTACTGATTTCATCTGTGAACTACTTAACTGTCAGTCTCAAGGGGGTTGTAAATGTCAATCAGTTTATGAAGTTTGCTCACTAGATACCTCCTGAGGCAGTTGCACCTAAGTCTCAAACAAGTACAAGTTTGTTAAACTTATCAAAAGCAAGCAATTTCTCTTCCGGGTCTTTCAGCCTTCCTGTACTTCCACATCAAATCATGAACAGTACGCTCAGGTAAAATCACTCACGGTTACTTCTTTCTGCTAAAGGTATATTTGCTTAGAAAGTTGACCAAATTCCTAACATAAAAGTAACAATAAGAGAAAACATCAGTCAAAACAACATTTTAAAGACTTCCCTTCTACTTCCTACAGCTTTAACATTTGTAGAACTAAACTCTCAAACTTTTAAAGCAGGATAAGATGAAGTATAACTACATATTTCAGGCTGAATTATTTTAGAACAAGACAATGATGATTTCTGTGTATTTCAAAGTATTCATATGTACAATTCACACTTTGTCACTATGGGTGCAGCGTCAATGCTACTGGATTTGGTAGGAAATAGAGGGCTGACTGGAATGTCCACTGGTACTCAGCTGAAGCATATAAATTGATGAACTATTTAAAAGGAAGATAAAGCCTGAAACAAGTCTGCTGCTACAGTATAACTCATAAGCCCTTTAACTGTTTCTTAAAACAAGTATTTAAAATAGCATTCTCTTAATTTGCTTTGGCCGGACACCATCTTCCTGGAATCACTAATGGAAAAAGCCAATTAAGTAGACACTGCAGATTCTGTAATTATTTAAGAAAAAGTGTTGTTTTTTTATGTCAATGTTCCATGTAAAAATTTAACAGAAAAGAAAAAAGGCTGAATGTACTAGAAATTTAGTACAAACTACATGAGCTGAATAACAAAAGAAAAATCAAGTAGAAAATCTACTATGTTTTGGTTTTATTTAATTGGTCATCTTCCCCAGTTTGTGATCTACAGGCTACTTACAACAAAAAAGGAACAAAAGTTTAACAGAGAAAGTCTTATATGCTCGACAAAGTTATGTGTAAAGTTGGCTGCCATATTTAAAGCATTTCCAATATTGCTTTAAATATGAATTTCCAATAATTATCTCACTTAATTTTTTCCAGGAAGCATTAACTTCTGAATTTATTATTCAGATATTTTAAGGTTAAATAAATTACTGCTGTCCTTTAGCCTGAACTACTGAGACACTGGCCATAAAATGTTACTCAAAATTTCTTCTATGAGTTTTCTTGATTTAAAAATAATGTTTAATTAAACACTTGAAATAAAGAAGAAGCCTTCTGCCACCCCGTGTATGTCTCTGAGCAGTCAGGGAATTTAGACTGCAGAAAGAGTGTATTTTCCTTGAATGTATTTTCCTTGCAGATAAAACAGTGCACTTGCAGAAAAATGCTGCTCCCTGCCCTGCCCTGCCTTCTTGGATTCAGGAGGTACTGCAGCTGAACCACAAAGGGATTTCTTTACCCTCATGAAGGCTTTTACACCCACTTCACTGGTTTCTGCATTTCACTGGCCAGACAGGGCGAAGAAAGAGAGCAAAAGATTCCCTCCTATGCTCTCCCTTCTGTAGTTGAAGCATTTCTCCTTGCTGCTGCAGTCCTTTTGAAAGAGGTGTGCTCACACTCACACTGAATCTGAATTTCATCAGCATCTCTGTCTTTTGTTGACCAAGAACAGATGAAATAACAATAGGTACAAGAAGGACCAAGGAGTATTTGGACTTTCATTCATGCCGTTAAACAAAACAAAACCCATACAGTTTGGGAAGGAAAACAAGGTGTGAGCTATGTATTACAGCCTAAAGGTAAGTGTATGGAGCCCTATGAGAACAAACCCTAGACACTAAGCACCTTGGAGGAAACAAGTCCCAGACCCTCACACATATTTCACTGCATCTCAGCATTTTTTCTTGGTTGAAGTTTTAACTCAATCTAAGTGTTTCAGATACTAACACTTTTACAAGTAACTCTCAATGTCTTATTTGTGTCCTTTTGCTCAATTTTTTCATTAAGAAAGCAGCTGACTTCACATAATTTCTTGTCCAAAGAAACCTTTAAGAGGATAGTTATGCCCATAAAAAAAAATCCTTCCAAAACTGAAATACTGACTGGCTACCAGAATACGCCGTTGCATGGGGCAGCATGTCTTCCACTGTTATCTTACATAATGAAGCTAGGGATATTCTTACCTATCAATATGTCTTATCATTTTTTGATCACACTGTACAGTTATGGAAAAGACAAAAGAATGCTGTGGAAAAAGAGGTCTTTAAAAAGTTTTTAATAAGTTATTCCATACAGTCGCTTTGTGTTCTTATTAATGCTTTTAGTAGCTAACCACTTTCCAAGTTACCTTTTAACTTCTATTCCTGCTTATCTCCCTTTCTAAACTGACCAGTCCTCATTCTTCCACTTGTTTCTCATCTAAAGTCACTTCAAGTTCTGGCTTTTCCTCAGCTCCATATCTTTTTGCTTCTTTGTTGGGAGGAAGTAGCGATCTGATCTGATCAGTTTAGAAAGTACACCATTAAAAACGTATTATTGCATCCTGTGGCAATGGCATTACAAAGTAAGTTTCAACTAGGCATTTGTATATAGTTAGGTCAGCTCAGCTTACATTACGTTGCTGGAAGTTTGTCAGTTACTTCAGCAATAACGTGTTAGTCTTCATTGTCATCTTTTTTTTCCTCTTCTTACTACCATGGTACTGGCAGCGCATGGTGCTTTTAAACTACACTCGAACCCTGAAAAGGACATCCGAGCGTTTCCTTCCTCTTCTCAGACTTCTGAGGAGACTCCTTCCTCTCCTCACTCAGACTTTTGATTACAAAGCCAGACTTTACTGAAGAGGTCCACCTTCAAAGAGCTGAGTATTCACCTCAAATTGATTTATCATCTTGAGTCTTTCCTTCAGTACTAAATCTATTATCCCTTTCTCTTTTCTGGCATTACAGTGTGCTAGAGGGAGGAAAGGACCTTTGGTTGTCACCTGCCCAGGGCTGGGCTAGAATTCATATTTTTCATGGCGTTATTCCAGTTTTCTGTGTTTTGATGATAGAATTCTGGTTTATATCCCAAGTTCTCAAAGCACCTCTTTGCCTCCCCAGACAGTAGCTGCATAGTGCTAGTAGAATAAGATGACATTTATGAGGCATTCCTTCCTCTGCCCAACACTACATTTACACTACAGAACAAGTGGACACCATACTTTGAACTTCTAATTTTGATGAATATCATTCATTCTGTGACAAAAAATTTTCCTCTGCATTTTTCAATCAATGTCTTCTGTTTTCCTAATAAGGCATTAAGATTTTTAGCACCATATTCTGGTCCTCCTCACACATCATTTGAATTATTTTAGGTTTTTATTTTATTTATTCACATTATTTTCTTACCTATTTTCACAACACAATTCAACATTATGGATCCTATACACAAAAAAGTGGTGCGACCAAAAGGATAAGAGTTCTTTGATGGATCATATTTAATCTCTTCTTTGTATGCATAAAAACGAGACATAGATTTCTAGAAAACCACCTCTCATCACGCTAGTTTCACATAAGGCATTTTGATCTGTGTTTAATGTTGAAGTGTAGCAAATGAGCAGCCACATAAAAGTAGGAACTGAAGGAAAAAGCATGCCTTTCCCTTTAAAATACTTGAACTGGTTCCTTCACAACTACCACAAAATTGGAAATAAACGACTTGGTACCACTGCTATATTTGGATGCTTTACGTAAAACAAGAAATGTGACTAGGCCTGTTTGTCCTTTTAAAAAATAAATCCTCCTGCAAAACTTCAAATAATCTTTAACTAAACCAAATTAATTATAAATTACACAAATAATGCATGTCTATTTCCTGTGAAAAGTAAGCCTCCTCCTAGAGAAAACATTTTAAATATAAATTTGAATCACAGTATTTTCAGATCTCTCACTTCTTCATGAGGGGTAAAGGCTGATACTTCTAACTCTGCATGTAGAAATTATTTTAAAGATACAATAGGGAAAAAGGTGAGGACCCTGGATCATGTAAGTATACTTATTTTTTCATTACAAAACCAAATAAATAGAGGTCCTGGCAAAAAAGCACTAAACCGCATGATGTAATAGGCCATGACCTGTGCTGTGAATCCTCCAGTGAAATCAGAATTATAAAGGAGAGTGTTTTTTCAGGTCCAAAACTACAACACATTAAAACTAGATTTTAGCGCTAACACACATTTTCCCAAGTGTCCAGCTGGCAAATGACAGCTGCATCAAGCATGCCCTCATAAAACGATGGGAACAAGCTGTCTCCAAGAAAAAACTAACCAGTTAGCATTGCAAATGTAATCATAATTTTTAATTTTGCGTGGAAACGTTCTTGAAATTCATTAGAGGAGGAAGCCCTTGTAGAACATGTTTTCATGCATATACTTTACCTGTCCTCTTATTTTCTACATTGGTAGAAATCTCAAAACCATAATGAGATTCTTTTAGACCGGAGAAAACAGATCTAGAAAGAAAATCATTGTGAGTCCTCCCCAAGAGTGGGTCAACTATAGCACATAGTAGTCTAATACGCAGGTAGGAAAAGTGTAAAAAACACTATGGTAAAACCTACGTTTACAAGAAATAAGCATCATGTCATGCCAACTAAAGATGAAAAGAAAGCTCTGCAAAAGCTGACCGACAGTTTTCATGCTTACTACTTAACTAAAGCAGTAAAACAGCATCAGCCAGCCTTCAAAGACTCTGCCAGGGAGCAGCGACAGCTGGCTGCTCCCTAGAGGGGTGGGGAGCCGCGTGTCAAGCATGCCGACAGCGGCAGCAAGGCAGGCGCCCTCACTGTCGGGGTCTCTGTCCCACTACTGCCGCAAGACGGAGCAGGGCAGATCCAGGCGTGGCAGCCAGGCTCAGACAAGAGCCAAGATCACCGACCAGGTGGTGACCAGGCAGGTGCAAGGTCAAGCCAAGCAATCAGTCCGTGGATCAGGGTGCAAATCAGCAGGGTCCATGGCCTGGCGCGTGTGGGGCTGTGGCCGAGCTGGAGCAAGGCACACCTCCACGGTAGCTCAAGCAGGGTCTGGAGGCCCAGGGCTGAATTAAAATAGGGCTACTGGTCCCATGAGCAGAGATGCAAGGGGAGGCCCACCAAGGTGAAGCTCATCAGCGCCATTAAGGCTGATTAGTGTAATCAGGGCCCTGAAAGTCTGTGCCTATGCCAAAATTCACATTTCTAATCATGAGTATACAGGGCTAGCAACAGTAGAAATCAGCTAAGCAAAGGGAGAAGGTAAGAGACTGTATCAGGCAGCAGATAAACAGTCTCAGAATAGAGGCAACTTTGAGAAAGGAGCCAGTGCTGCACACATTACAACACACTGTGTAGGGGCCAGGACTAGATCAGCATTCCTCCTATAAAAGAAAGTAAACATCAGACCAGGAGTCATACAGCTAGAGCTCTGGAGTCATACAGCTGGAGCTCTGGTGCCAAGGACAGTTCTGTAGCACAGACACCTCTGTCCTCTGATGTCACAGAATGTACTGAACCAGAGCTTAGTGCATATCCAAAAGAAGAAGAAAGGAAAAAAATCTTGGAAGATTTGTATTCATGATCAAATTGTATTTTCTGTAGTTTATAGGAATACCAGGTTTCTCCTCTCTTCTTCTGACAGAAAGAATAAAAATAGCTGTTGTGCTGCCAAAGAAAATGTGTATGCTTGGCTGAAGACTTGAGATTTAATTGCAATACTGATCAAAACACTGGATTAAGCACTCAACCTGAAACCAAACACTGGAATAAAGAGGAGGAAGATTTCCAACTTAATTTCATTACACAACACTGATACCTGAAGTGAGCAGAGAGCTTTAATCTCATAGTAATGTAACTTCTGCTTTGGGTAGCAACCACATCCCAGGTTACCACACCAAGTTACAAAACTCCTGAGCCAAAGGCACAATTATTCCTTCCCAAAAATCTCTTCATGTTCTGTTTGATTCCATCTTCCCAATTCACCACCTCTTCCAATAAGACCATCTGATCTAAGCATACTATAGCATACCTACTCCTAATTGCATTGCAAATTAAAAGAATTAACACTAGCCTAGGTCAGAATCTACTCTGTTAGTGGGCTAAAGGCTCATTTTTCACCACTGGGGGTCCATGCCAGGTCAAGAACGCACAGCACCAACAGATCAGTTACACTGCTGGTGCAAATTAGGTACAAATTAGAAGCATAGCTGCAGTGCAAGAACAAGCCCTCTCTTTCTCTACAAATGTATACCATACGAAAAATGAATGAACTCTTTTTAATTATAGAGCAACTGTGTATCTTTACTGTCTCGATGAAAACAAAATTCTGAGGAAATCTGATTGCTTACATATTAGATTTTTAGATAGCTCATCTTATAAATGTGCTTTTTTTAAAGAAATCATATTAAACACATGTTGCCCATTAGAACCAAATGAACTATCAGGAGTATTCCAGCTTTCTGGAATCTGGACAGTTGTCCCATATGCTAAAATGTTTGGAAGCACACAGGTAGAGAAGATACCTGGACTTTACTCCTTTTTTCTAGATGTCTTGCAAACACACGTCATTTACAAAGAGAAAATGGCCAATTCTTGTGCATGGTTGATTCCTGCAACACAGGAAATTGGAAACATACAGCTATAGATCATGTTAAACCTTGAGCTCTATGTCTTGTATATGAATTCTGAAAATTCAAATGCAGCTCTAACTAGACAACTAGGATCTTAAAATAATTATGCATTCTTGTGTCTCAAATATTTCATTTACTATAGGACCAGCAACTCACAAAACTGATAAATACTGGTATAAACAGCTGATAAGCCTCTGAGTACTCAGAGCATGTCCAGTATAATACAACTTCAAATTTGTATTCCTAAAACAGTCAACTGAAACAAGTTCAGTCCTGTCAAATTTTCTCATGCGCAAATGGCATGCTTAAATTCAGGAACACTCTTCTACTAGATAAGGCGCACAGTCAAGCCCAAACTGACTGCATGAAATAGTTTGATACTCCGAAAACTTTCTTTTTAAAGTTAGTTAGCATGCCATTTTATTTTTAAGCAGCTAACCTACAGTATACAGTGTAAAATCTCTACATAATGCCACAAAACCTAGAAATAGTGTTTGCTGATAACAAGGGGTAAATAAATATCATATGAACACTAAGATTACAAAAAGCACTTCTTAAAAAGCTGCATAGAACAAAGGAAGTGAGGAAACCTTCTCTACATATATTTTGAAAGATGCAAATGGTGTTGATTATTTTATCCCCATACTCAGACTGTCTACATGGGTTAAAGCTAGCAATAACACCAGTTCTAATCTTAAAGGCCCGTAGAGAGACATAAAACTTGACTGTTTGAGAAATCTAGTTGTAAAAGCACATCTGTGCAGCCAACACCATCACACGTCTGGAAAACAATCAATGTGGAAGAAGGATTTCCTTCTGAAGATTTCCTGCACAGTTCCAAGTCTTTTCAATACAGTAACTTCATATTTGTATGGATCATGTCTTAAATAATTTTCAGGCAATGTTTCAGGGAAGTCTTCCGCACAATGAAATATTTCTCAATGAATATATCACTTAATTTTTACATACCGCTCCACATGCTAGCTCATCTTCAATGAAACAAGTAACGGTACTCACCATTTAGTTATTTTCCTAGCGTAACAGCATTATAACCCCACCATTCCACTGGTAGCATATTTAGTTTAAATTGGACTTGCCTTTTTCACATGTATTTCACAAACCACCTATCACTGCTGTTTCAGACACGCTGTCAAGGGATTAGCGCATGTAGGCAAAACAGTTACAAAGTTAGGAATCTTAAAATATGTATATCTATATTAAAATTTTATTTCTCCCATCTTTAACTTTTTGTTTGTTTGGAGGTTTTGGGGGTTTTGTTTAGCTTGCTCATTTCACTGTGGATATTACTGTAAGAAAAGATGACTCTTAAAAGATAATGGACTTAGTGATACTTCCCATAGGAAAGAAACTAGCAGAAAATAGTGTCACATAACAGCCAACACCATGGTTACACTTGGGAAAGCTGGAGAGGGATTTCTCAAGGCATCAAAAGGACTCAGTTATCCTACAATACAGATTTCCAGGTTATCCTAACAGAGCTATTACAGCTTCCAGCAGTTAAAAGAGAATTTGCCAAGAGAATTCATGACCTTCATCAGAACACCCAGATTTCTAAAGTGTCCTAGTCTAATAGATATGGTCCACATTGTTAGTGATAGGAATTTGTCCAAGTGACTTTAACCCAAGATTAATAATCAGTTATTCAGAATCACCAATACACAGTAGCCAGCTATGCATTACAATCATTCTCCAATAAGAAAGAAAATGCCATCTTAATTCATAATTTGTAAGGATTAGGATTATTTTAAAACTGCCAATCAATCCAATTACTGATAACCTTAAAGCACTACAGATATTTCAAACTTTACCTTATCAGACAAAAGAGATTCCAGAAAAAATACAACTCAAAAAAAAGACAATCATTATTTTGCTGTCTTCAACTGAGAAAACTACTTGTACCCAGGGGTCTAACAAGTAAGCGTGTGGTGTAACTCAGAACTGAATTTTCTTTTAAACATTCTTCTACATTCACAGGTTAGTAGTCTAGCCATCGAGTCACCATTCATGCCAGCAGCCTGTCCATTAATTTAAAAAAGAATTACTCAAAGCTATACAGCAACCCAATGACACGAGCTGGTGAAGGATGGTAAGTATGACTAATACCACAGCTACTCTGCTGATGTATTTGGAAACAACTTGAAGACCAAACTGAGAGCTTGCCACGATACCAGACAGCTGCATGGAGAATACTATTTATTACTAATACTCATCATCTGGAAAAAGTATACACAGATACATAAATTCCCCAAACTGCAAATAAGCAAACAAAACCAGACACCATTTCCCAACTGGCAGTTAATTTGTCTGCATCAGTTTGCAGATTTGTCATTACTTGTTTTAGAAGTAAGTTTACAATGAAGTATGGTTATTTTATCCCTTTCCCAGGAAATACACCAAATAAAGTGCAATGATGAGGTTTTCAGCATGTGTTCTTAACCCCCACACAATAGCAAATATTCAAATAATGTTTTGAAATGTTAGGTGCGGAATATTTTATTTTTTTGTGTCCTCAAGCCTGCAAAGTAAGTAATAGTTTTATAGTGTCTTAGTTAATTTATATTTAACCAGAAAAGGTCAGATTCACTGGAGATTGTTTGCTTCTCTTTCAATCTCAGTAACCATTACTTTCATTTTTATAGTACCAGAGACAGATTTTTCCCTTCTTTCTTTTTACTGAAAATGGGTGATATTCTTCTCCCTTATGAAACGCTTCATAGATAAAAACTCACAGTGCAAAATTCTACACTATATGATAGAATAGCAGCCTTGTTTTTACCAAATATGTATTGTTTCAAATTTCTAAATGCATTATGCTCAAGTAGATCAAGAGAATACTTTAGGATACATGCTAGACCGTGATGGTAAATGGCATTACACAAATTCAATCTGCCATGGGCCACTGATGACTACTTATCCAAAGCCAAAATAGACAAAGATTAAATCAAGCATTAATCTATGAATTAAAGCATTTGTTATGAAGTATTATCATGGAAGACTAGGCATTTATCTTAAAAAGGCTTTTAAAATCTCATTCTTTAACTTTCCAAGCACTCCTTTTAAATTAAACAGAGTGATGTTAATCTAAATATAGTATTATCCAGGTACTTTTTTGCAGCTTTTCCAATCCTTCACCTCCATGTTCTCAGCTATCTTCCTTTCTCTGATGTCATTTTCAAGTATACCTCTCTATAATACCCATGATTAGTCCCTGTTTCCTCACGATCTATCAGCTTGATTGCTACCATCAGATAACAAAACAGCCACTTTGCCAATATCTTAGAGGGAAATATAAATTATCGCTTCTCCAACAAATATTTGTAAACAGCCTGAGTCCTTGGGGCATGGTCTTTAAATGTAAAACATTTAATCTAAGGGCCACATATTGCTTATTTTTCTCTCATTTTCACATCTTGTGATATTGGCACAGTAGACTCAGCAGGTTCTGTGGGAACTAATTCTCAGGACATATAATGTATTGCCACATCTGAAGATTTTTTGCAACCTAGAGACACTACAGAAAGTGTTTAGTAAAGACTGGATTTCAGTTTGTAACCTCTAGAAAAAATACTGACCTTTTGCTTTCCTCTGAAAAAATGTAACTGCGAAGGACTCAGATACTGTACATAGTTTTACCTGGTAAAGTAAATATTCTTATGTCCATATCTAGAAAACCCTCAATATATCTATGAAGAAAGAAATATTTCCTAGAAATTCCTATGCAAGATCACTATTGTATATATTATTAGGGAAAGCATAATCAACTTAAGGAGTATTAAGAGATTACCAGTTAGGTTCTTCAGTACATCTATCCTACTACCCTAACACTTTCAATCATTGCCTTTAAATTTGTGTAGGAGTCACAGACTATATTCCCTTCATTGCAGAGAAAAATACAGTACACATACATAATTCCACATCTAGCCTTCATGCTATTTGCTGCCAAGGCGGTTTGGCAAGCAGTGAAGATATTTCGAAGGAAAACATATAGGGCCTCATTCAGTCATATTAATGCTCCTTCACATTCCTCTTGTAATATTATACTGCCCATAAAGCTTATTTAAGTACAAGAGCATCTTCAGCAAGCTGGGCTTTGAAAATAAAGACCCACGTGGAGAATCCAACATCAGCACCAGTACTTAGTTTTCATCTTCACACAATAGCCATGTTACTAAAGGAACTTGTAGGTACATGAGAACAGAAAGTGATGTATAGGTTTAGAATTGAAAACAAATACAACTTTCCCAACAAATTTTAAAATGAAGAAAGTTTGCTGATGTCACCTGGTCATTTTGCATAAAAGTAAAAAACCCTACAGACTTAATTATCACACGCGCAAGCATCCCACAGCAGCACTGCAGAGAGTAACTATAGACAAAGAATTGTTTGTTTGTTTGTTTGTTTAAATGGGTATAATAGAGGGGAAGTGGTGACTGTCCAATATAGGGCTGAAAAAAATAACATTCAGACATCCCTTCCCCAGCAAATGTGTTCTCTAGGCATGTTTATGGTATGATTAGTCTAGCACATTGTTTTAATTGGACGGATATATAAGGTTTTAATCCAAAAGAGAGTAAACACCCATTATGCTTAATTTAACATTTGTCTTGCAAACTGCAAACCAACAGGAAAGTTCGATCAGGGACACTATAGTGCATCATACACTAAAAGGACAAAGAAAATTGTCAGAACTATGGTTCTGAAAAAAATGGCTGAAAGCAAAATATGCTCTTGCATTTATATATGTAACAAAAAGCACCTAAGAATTTGAAGCCAAACTCATCAATGTAATTTGTAAAGCATAATGAGAAAAGACAGCAGATAACAGCTGCTGTGCAACAACAACTGTTACTAGTTTATCAGATGTGATCAGAGTGGCCACAGATGAGTTTAGAAATAGGATTTTAAGGTAAGCTTTCCTTTTACTTTTGTTCTAGTGAGACTACAGAGAACATTTTTCTAAGAGTCAAACTTCTGACTGTATTGCATGCTGGACCCGTCTTGGTCATAATTTGTACAGTTTGTGTGTAAGTGACAGATTTGCAACAAATTTCTGAGACGGGAATTGCTTCTGAATGATGTTCAAGTTCAGAAAAGTGGATGGAATTATGTTAAAGAAATACAATCATTTAGTTTTACACAAAATTAAGCTCTAACGCATTTGCTCCAGACAAGCCTTGTTATGCAACATACGATAATTCTGCATCTAATTCTGCAGTTCTGCCATAAATTCAATCAGGCTTTAGCATAACCCCACTTTAAGACTTCTGTGACTACTCACATCAATCACACAATGCTTAATCTGAACATATATGTGCTTAGTCTGTGGGGACACTCTGCAATACAGAAATTCCCAGAAATAAATTGAGCATAGGAACCTACCTATTTAAGGAGATTAAATCCACTACAATACTAACAGAACAAACACACCACTCTTCTGAAATAGACTGTTAATTACTTTTTCCTGTGTCTTGTATCACACTTTTGCAAACACCATCTTAAGATTTTTAGGCTAGTTCCCTATCATTTCATGTAACAGGCTATGAAGCCTAAAAAATGTACCTAATTCTGTCTCCATTTGCAAAAAAACACAGCAAAACCAAACGCCTGACAACGACTTACAGTCGCTTTTTGTAGATCAGAAGCTGTCCAGGGAATAATCTTTCCTTTTACAACCAAAATTCCAATCAACTTCAAGTTTAAACAGATATTCATCAATCTTAAACTTCTATCTGTGATTAATTCTACTTTTCTTCTAATAACTGATGTCAAGGTCCTCCATCCAACTTGCACGTACTCTCAGCTCAAGTGCTCTTTGGTGAACACTACACCATACAATAGGTGCACACTATGCACAGAGCCTTCTTCTTTGGTTGATTGAAACATGTGCGCATTGCTCCCATCAGATGATGAAGAAAATGAACTGAAATCATGATGATAAAGAACTTCTTCAGCCTTCAAAAGGAAAGCATACTCAGGGATGCTCCATCTAACATGCAAACAGCAACAGACAGAGCTACGAAACCCAGATTTCATGGGACTTGATACTCTGTCAGCAAAAGTGCCAAACTGTGACCATCATCCATCCAGAGATTCTGCACTGGCCTTCATTGTGCTGGTGCTATTTCCAAATCTGCCTCTTTTTTTCTTTTTGGCTTGGAGAACTGCAAATGCACAGCACCTCTAGGGTCTGTACCTCGTTCAGCTGCAGCCTGCTGACCAGTTGCTACCTGCCAATTCACAGAGGATCTGACCAGACTGACTTGATGTATTCTGGGAACCTTTATCATCTCAAGCTGTTCTTTGGAATACCTTTTCTACATCTGTCTCAAAGTGCCTTTTCCATGCATGTAAAAAAGGTTGGGGTAACTCTAGAATTCACTAGGTTCTAAGACCAGGCATAATGTTATACATCTGGATAGCCTGGACAAACGCACAAAGGCCTTTAATTCTCTCAGGTCAACATTTCCAGGAACAAAGAAGGACATATTTTAGAGGAAGAGATGAGGCTTGAACATATGGTTGCCATAACCAGTGCATTATAACTTAATAGAGAAAGACTATCTAGAAAGAAGGATAGGGTAGCTCATGCAACTTCTCTTCATGAATACATCTAAGACACAGTCATAGACATCATATAAACAACCCAAAATATCACATGCATAAAAGGGCTAAAGAAAAGGAGAAAGAGGAGGCCTTTTGCTCAATTACTAGCTAGCAGCAAGCGCAATACCTCCTTTAGAAGGGGAGCTGGAGGCCAGTGGCAATAACAGAACAAATTAGCTTTACTGGCCTGGAAAGTTTATGATTAGCATGGGAGGTCTGAAGCCTGCTGATCACTACAAAAATAACATTTCACTTTGATGCACGTCTATCAACTCTCACTATATTAAAATGTTTTCCTTTCTAAATGTGGGTTTCAGCTGCTGTGTCTGGCCACCATGTGATATGAAAGTGAGGATCTTCAGACTATGTAACATTGTTTTTCTAATCAGTATTTTGTGTAAGTGAAGTTAGTAAACTCTGAATATTCTGTGCGCTTGTGTGCTTGCAGTGTTTAAAAGACTTTAAATGAATATAAAACACTATAATATATAAAATAATAATATATGAATAATAAGCGTATGAGTATAAATTTATAAACTTAGAAAATCGTAAAATTATAAGATAACAATATAAAATCTTGGAAACACACATTGGAATGAGAAGCACAGGTTTGCCTCTAGAAGCAGGACATTTTATGGCAAATTGAGTGGACAACTCTGATTTTTTAAAAATAAAACTACATTGAAATAGACAAAAGACTGCATAAAGCAAGTTCAAAACTGCACAGTGTAACTATACAAACTACCGAATGTTCACCATATATCCTCTATCAAACATACTGGAAAGAATTAAATTGTGTGTTGGCAGAAGTACAGCACCTTAAGCACTTCCACAATAAAAATGTCAGACACAACAATCAGACCGTATGGTACAGTATTCTTCTTGAGGGTTTTAGTATTTGTTATAAACGGATAGATTGTATAAGCTAAATCTTTCTTTGCTGCTATCGTCAGTATTTTTTCAGCCATGGGCAAACAACTCTTTACAAACGTGCCACCTCAACCTCTGACTTGAGGGTCTGGGATTAGCTTCCCTAAACATGAGTCATCTTAAATCACGTTTACAGTAAGTAAGAAAGAACTGCAGTTGTACTGAGAACCAATTAAGGAACATATGTCTTGAGAAGGAGGCAAAGCCATTTACATAGCTGCTGGTAACTTGCAACTTCATGTCCTGTTGTTACATAGCATGTAAATCTCCTTCTGTCCCCTCATCATTGTGCAGTATGAGAAGGGTTAATGGTGGTCTTGTGACTGCGGCAATAGTCAGGGACTCTGAAAAGTTAGGTTCTTACACCCACGCACAAGTGAAATGAGCTATCTGTGTTTATAGATGGACATCCACGTGCAAATGTAATTCAAGATCAAGTTTAAATTTTAGGACCAGCATTGAATGAAGACCAAATCTCACAATTTTGGAGAAATCAGTGAATTTAGAGAAAAAAATAGAGAAATTTAGAGAGATCTGACATAGACAGAAAAACTATCAGGCTGGATTGTGATCCGCAGATGTGTTCCCCACCATCACTTCCAAAATTGTAACGATTTTACGTTCAACACTCCTTCTGGCCAATCCCTAAATGAACAGACTGAAAAGAAATAGAACTGTTAAAAGTTTCCTAGATCCCACAGACACAACGGCAGCTTCCCTCTTGCGCGGTATCTGTGCAGCTGTTGTCAAGAAAACTGCAGAAAGTCCTCTATCAGCCTTTACTGTGTCTGTGTCTGTCTTCTTATTAGAGAGCCATGCAGATGTCCTTGAGATTTCTTAGTGCAATATTCTTTCAGCTAGTTGAAGCACTAGCCTAGTGGTTTCTGCAACGTTCTCTTCTAGCCGAACAGTTATTTGCAGGCAATCACAATGGTGACAACTCTGCAAAGACTTTCCAAAAGGTATGAAAAAATGTATACCACTTGAAAGTATTTAGAAGGCTTTTAGTATTAGCTGTCTGCAATATTCTTAGTAACTTCTTTTCTAAACACTTTTGGTGATCCCCAGTACTCTCCTTACGCAGACACATCTTGAATCCTACACAGAAGTTAAGACAGATTCCAAAACATTCAATGCTGACAGCTTATATGTGCAGAATAATGTATGGGTTATAAAGTTGATTGGGTATTACAGCTGATGGAGCATGTACTACGCAAACTAATAACACGGAAGAGATTGATTTAAAATTCACATTAGACAGCTCAAGATCAGCTTCTGCATGAACTGTTTGTCAAGAACAGCTGTCCTGATTCTCTGATCAAATAGCTGGTGACACTAGAGAAATTTAGTATATGTATGCAGGTAAGTTAGAAATTATTTTACACTGCTGTCATTACGCAAACAGAACAAAATGAAAGTTAAACAGAATGTTCTTTGTCATAGCTGAGAAAAGGAAGGGCACATTTCAGACAAATGTCACTGAATGTCTATTGAACCTGTTTCCATAAAGATAATATTAACATATTTTCCAATGACTTTAATGGGCAATTAAGTGGCTGACACAAATACATTAGTAACTTTTTGTTTTCCTCACTAGTCAGATATTTATGTTGCTCATGTCCTGTCTTCTGTTCTACATTTTTTTATTCAACAAACAGAACAAAATCTGGCACAAACATCAGTCTCTGATCAACTAAAGAACCAAAACTAGACAACCTTTCAACCAAAATCAACAGGATTACCCAATATCAACACAATGCTGAAGTATTTGTTGATTTGATGGAAGAAGCACAACACTGCACATTAAAGATATTTAACTTTGTTTCATGTGAGATTAAATTCAGTTGATTTATTAAGTAGCAAAGAGTTCAGCTGTGAAGAGACTTAGTGGACAGTTTAGAATTTATTAAAAGCTTAAGACAACTAAGATACAGTGATGACATACATGTCGGCAAACTGATAGAGCAAATGGTTAACTCAGACACATGGCTTTTGTTTGCTTTAACCCACTCTGGTTGGTGTACCGCATTTAAGCTTTTTAATGAGCATTTTCCTGGCCATGTTTTCAAACCTTTGACTTTTTACCAGATGGTTTCTAAGGTGTGGGCTAGTACTTATAAAATATGGTCTTATACCAATAAGATTTCTGCTTCTGGCTATACAGTTTTAATAGCTAACTGTAGTTAATTCAGTTACCAGCACCCTAAGTCCGAATTAGTATAGAAGATATACAGAACAGGAGAGAAACTTATAATATCAATTAATCCCATAAATTAATTCAGGATGATGTCTGATGTCATTACTGCCCATATAAGCAAAGTAAGAAAGCAAAAAATGTTAGATATTTTAAAATATTTTAAGATGAACTCTTAAACAGTGGGAAAGTTATTGTTGGTCTGAGCTGGTCATGAGCTAGTAAAAATTTTGCATTTTAATTAGGTGTGATCGAATCACCTTTCATTGCTCCAATGAAAAAACAAATGCTTTATCCTTTCCAAAGCCAGGTTAGATTAAGATATTTTACAGATTATTGCCAATGTTGCTTTTAAATGAACAGGCTAACTGTCTACATAGTAATGACTTTTTAACCAACATCACTGCATAAAAATATGATCATGCGGGTATCTGCTGCCCATCCTCTGATACAATATACCCTGAGACAGAAAACTGTGAATAAAGGGAGCCTTGGAATTCTGGAAGACAGGAAGGCAATGCAGTTGCATGACTGAGTTTGCAAATATGAACATTCCAGCTGAATATAATTGTGCACTGAAAAGGGCCATTAAAAATGGCAAAATAAAAGTTGATATTATTTTTGCACTATGTTCTTATTGCCCGCGTGGAGTTCTTATATCTGTGTGGTCCCTTGTCTAAAATGAAAAACATTCCTGTAGGACTCTCAAAATCAAAATGATGAGGAGTAAGGCATAAGGAGAGGCTAGAGAATGACTACTGAAGCAGAGACTAACGCTGTGTTGGTAACAAAAACACAGAGTTGATATGGGAAAGGAAGAGGCTGATGATGGGAACATGTGTGTCTAGTGGGAGGAGTAGTAGTCAGACTAATATTCATGATTAAACTGAGATGAGAAACTGGAAGACAAGTTTGATGATGAAGTGAGAAAAGCACAGGGACTAAATGGTTTAACGGTAGAGTATCAGGGCTTGAGTTACAAACCCATGGGTGAGTACTTAGTATTCTCAGGCAGAAACAAGCTTTTTAAGGGAAGTCAGGCTATTCAGTCCTCTTCAACCTTCCCATTTCTTGTAATCCAGACCAGCAATCCAGCTATTTGTCACTAAAGCAATAACACTTCTGCTCCTTCTTGCTATATTCCAGCAAAGAAACTTGAGGATAGAACATAAGCACAACAGGCACTATCCACATAACTGGATCCTCTGCATGCTATAAAACCAGAAAAATAATCTGTTCTGTAAATGGAACATTAATATAGAATGCCTGAACGTTTGTCATATACATTAAAAGGATCATATGAAATAGGAACATAACATCCATTTAGTTGCATATTATTAGCACTTAGTATCCAAGTGAAGACATTAGGAATAATACTTGTGAAGTTATTATCTCAGGAAGTATTGAAAGAGATTACATAAAATTATTCGGGTCACAATATAAAATGCCTGCCAAGTAGGGACTAAGAACAAAATGGAATGAAAACCATCTTACATGCATCTTATGTCCATCTTAGAAAGGATAATGAACAGCCAGTAAGACATGCTCTATTAAAAAACCAAGCAAACACTTTCTGACAAGATACAACAGTTGATCCTAATACATTCCTTCACAACCCTCCACAGATTCTTCTACAAAAAAGCTTGCCAGCCACATCAAAGATAAGGGTGACTAGAAAACCAGAGGTCACTCTATGAAATCTGAGTCTCTTCAGTTCACTGAAAGATCTGCTCATGAAACATGGCACTGCTGCAGAAGATTTCCAAAAGCAAATTTGCTCTTGAATTTCACATTCAAATTTTAATTATGAATCTTAAATGCTTAGCAAATCCAAAGAAAAGTTGATGAAATCCATTTAGTCAAGAAGCCACTTTGCCCTTGAGGAAACTTTCAGAAGTATCTGAAGCGCAACAGAACCACAGATCCTAGTGTAAGTCAACAAATCTTTTGTGTTTATCTCTCCCCAGTGCTTCGAGAAAATCTCCCCCATAAAGCAACAAGAATGTAAAAACATCTCTAAAAGCATTCTTCTCTATGAAGTGACTGTTCCCTGTATTCGGCATCAGACTTCTGCTCTGTTTCTGAGAGTGCTACCACCTTTTTTTTATTTGGAGAATAAGCTTGGCATTTTAAATTACAAATGTACTTTTAAACTATTTTTCTAGAAAGCCATTTAGTAAAATATTTCAAAATCAGACCAAAGAACTCAAGAGTGAGTACTTGGAACACATTTTTTAAAGAAGGCAACAGTGACTTCAGGACCCAGTAACTCCCAGGTTGCTGCAGGTCTTCACTAACACATGCAGTGCAGATCAAGAGATCTGGTCCAGGTACAGAACATAATTTAGTTGTGTCAAAGTAAACCAACCACCATCCAGTTAGGCGTATGTTGGCTTCCACCATTGTTCCAAAAGGAACATCTCCAAAAATCTCAGACCTTTATGCCATGCTATGCCCAGAGCTATTACAGCTGGTATAACACTGTAAAAGAAATGCTTTATGGGATTAAGAGAGGAAAGTTTGTGCAGGAAGTCTGCAACTGTTTTTAAAATGAACACCTGATTACATTTTACATTTCGTATGCAATTAAATTCTCATTCTTTCTTTGTCCCTCAAAAAGAAGAGCTTCAAAGACAAAACCTATCAAGACTCCTCAAAAAAAAAAAGGCAAGCAGTAAATGCTATGGGGTCGAAAGTTTGAAAAATATCTGCCTTTTTGTTTTCCAACATACCCACCCTCTGAGTAGGCTTCATAGCTTTCCTTAACAATGTTCTTAAAACTGAGGAGACCACATCAGCCAATTTCCTCCTCCTCTCGGGTAACTTTGGCCCCTGGAGGTTTCAAAGCCAGCCCTGTAAACAGCGATGTAGGTCACTAGTGCTGGAAAAGCCAAGTGCTGGAATTGCTCAACCTGAGCTCTGTGCAGCTGTACCAGCTCAGGGATACATAATCCTTCTGTGCCAGGAGTCAGGTTTCTCCACACAAGGTTCACTGGCAACAGTGCCAAGGAATTAACCAGAGACTCAAGTCACAGGGGGGCAAGGAGGGGGTGTTACATGATTCCAGAAAAGCCAATCTGAAGACAGTAAACTGTAAACTACTAACGCAGGCTTCTAAAACCTTATCATACAAATTAATTACTGCTGAGTAGAAGGCTGGCATGCCAAAATGTTTTCAGAACCATAATATTCTCTAGATGATAGCCCTAGGCACAGCTGCTGAAATAGTAGTTCACCACCTGAAAGCTGAGGTTTGCTGGTAAAAACTTCTACAAAAGATTTGCATAAATCAGTGCATCCACTCAACACAAACACCACAGAGCAACATCCAAAGATACCTGCTTACAGTTCCCCCCTAAGTGAGCGGAGAGCTGCTTACAGCTAAAGATGGTACGTTTGGCAATTTTTTTCATACACTGTCACTTCTAAAGAAATGCCTACATGAGACTTTGCAGGCAGATGCAACTCACGCTGTCCTTCTTCACGCTGGCCAGATGCCAGCTCTGCACTGTACAGAGAAAGGGTGAAAGGTGTAAAGATTTAACGGTTTAGCATGACTGCATGCCTTTCTGAGAGAAAGTACCAGTACCAGGCACAACCAGCATCAGCATCATGTGGCTACAAAGCTTCTGGATGGCAAGGAGCATGCGCCAAGAAACCTTGTATCTGTCTGCCAAAAAGCAGGGCAAAAGATCACTTCAAAGCCAGCTAGAAATAGATTATTTGAGCACATGAGGCTTTTGGCTGAAAATTTTTTACTGGATATCATACGCATACCTCTGTTCCAGGGGTGCCACTTTATTGTAACTACTATCTTACAATAGACTAAAACTAAGAAAAATAAAAGAAAGAAAAAATAAAGGTATGCTAAGGAGGGAAAGATTCTGAATTCAATCTCTCTGCAGGGACACCACAACTTCTTCTGGATCAGGACAGGGAAACAAACTCAAGACACTAACTAATAAAAATTTAAGGGGGAAAAAAAAAAGTTTTAGTCAAAAGCTTCCACTCTGAATTTTGTACACTCCTCTGAAACAGCCAAAAGAAAGTATGTGTTCCAGGCAAGACTTTTTGATTTTTGGGGGGCTTTCAGAAGCTGACCAATAGCAAGGAAGTAAAATCAGCAGTTCTGATGAACAGTACATTCACATTATCTCAAGGACATAAATCCTAGATTATCCACAGATGCAAAAAAGCATCATACGTTACTCTGTATTACACAGGGAGGCAAAAGCCATTGTTGACATTTCGTTTTAATTTCTCTCTATTCTCTTGCAAACTGCAACCCTACCTCTCTGTGTGTTCAGACTAAAGGCACAGATGACTGGAGTTCTGCACTGAATTTCTGCTGTTACCAGTAACAGTTTCATCTTAGTCACTGCAGACCAGCAGTGTCTTTTGAGCCATGTTCTGACTTTGGCTAAAACCTTTTATGTTCAACCAGTGATGAGTTTTCTTTTTGGTTTAAGATTCTTTGCAACAAAAGGATGCAAATTAACACCACCAATTATTTAGGGTTGCTATTTTGTTGTGGTTTCTAATGCTAGGCAAATAATTTTTAGAAAGGTATGAGGAGATAGAAACTAAAACTCAGTGACTGGTGACAAGAGGAGGTTATAACTTTTGCAAATGCTGACAAACTTTTCAGTATTACTATTTAGTTATCTTGCAATATTATTTTATCCATAAATTATAGACTATTACATAGCTAGCAAATACAGTTGTCAGGTGGATGATGCAGAACAGACTCCTTGTGCTACTCTGCCACTACTAGAAACACTTGAAGTAATGAGTTCTCATTCTACGTGTAATTCCCCAGAATAATTTCATTTAAAATCTATTCAAAACTATACGAGTGTGATTGTTGTACTAATGAAAATTAACAGTGTTCTCTCAAGCATTCAGGTTGTGTCCTATTAAAGATTGGGTGATGGTTTATTTTGTGTATTTCTTTATACGCTTTCATCCTAAAATTAATTATAAAGCCAGAAAACACAGACTACAATCATCAAAAGATTGGATCCATCCTGATAGCTCTTGAAGTTCTCTGAAGGTTATTACCTGTCTCACAGAAGTAAATTCTGAAAGCACTCTAGTGAGCAATGCTGGGTCCCATAACATTAACTCAGTAAGGCTGACTCTTCAACAAGAGGCGTGAGGTGCCAGGAATTAGCCTTCGTGACCGGCATGCCCTGGAAAAAGAGCAACCACAGAAATATTTTCTTCCCTAAAGGCTCATCAGTATAACACAGCCTCATATAAAACCAATAAACCATCGTCCCTGTAGAAATACACATGTGTATTCTCTGAAATGAAGGTGCAGCACTAGAGGCATAATTTTTCCTGAAAATTGTCTTTAAATTCTTTTCCATCCAAGTACTCTTCACCTGCACTGTCAATCCTAGAATCAAACAGACATTTTCACCTCCTGCCATTTAACTGATGTGCCTTTCAGGTAGGCCTGTACTCTCAATTACCTAGTTAATGCAAGGCATCATGTCATTACTTACTGTGTTCAGATCATCACATGAATTAATTATTAATAATCCATCAACTAGAGGCTGAATCTAATTACAAACACATTCCTAGGGAAGAAAATCTTCTGTATATGAACATTTAATATTCCATTTTGAATAGAAGCTCTGACATCAATTTAATGTTTTATTTCCAAGTATGGTATTTCACTTCAGGGTAATACAAAGCTTAACTACTTTAAGCCCAGCTCAAACTGACGTTCTGTGAAACGTGTGCTCTCCCGTGTCAAGAAAGAGAAGGCCAAGAAAGAGAAGGCAGCAACACTACAATTCTTCAGCTCTAAGCAGTTAAATGTAGTAGCAGCTGCCAACTTAGAAGCACATCATGGTAATCTTAGAAAAATTAAACTATTTATTTTCACATACACAGATAAAGGCAGATCTTAAGACCCTCTGGAGGAAATCAGTTTTTGCTCTCACTTGTATTCAGAACCACACTGAGTGCTGCTATTCCAGGTACAGCAACCTCTTCACTCACTATATGCAATAAATCATATCTTCAAATGTGTCTGCTAAGGAAGGATTTCCACAGCCAAGGAAAGGAAAGGATTCCTTTTCCATTCAGATAAATGATCACAAATTACTCTTATCCATTGCAGGAAAAAAAAAAAAAATATCTTTTTGCTCCAATTTGGAACCTACAGGACAGTCTCTGAATATTATTAATGGAAAATAACTGCCCCATCCCATCCTGATTGAGAGGTGTACCCTCCAAAATGCAAATGCTGATCATCTGCAAGCAGGAAGCAAATCTTGACATAGTCTTATTATTTGTAATTAGGGAAATATATCTATGGTATAAACATGTGAGCCTGAACAGTTCATAACAGTTCTTAATAAAATTCTTGAAAAATACAAACTTAGTAAATCAGGCAATTTCCTCCGTGGTGAAGAAACTCTTAATTCATCTCATTAACATCTACAGAGTCAAGCAGAGGGTGGGTGTGGGCTCTAAAGGGACATTGGTACAGAAGGAACAGATGGCCACTGTGACTACACTGATGGAATAATAAAAATCAACTTAAAAATATTCAACTAGCAGTGAAAATAAGAATAAAAATACATTCGTAGCATGATGTAGGTCTAATCCGATACTTAACACTTGAGTTCAAGGAGGTGGTGCAGAAATACAAGCACATCTTATCTTCTTATTCAGGACATGCTGGAGGAAGCTGAGAATGTTTCAGACTGGATCTGTGCTATCTTACAGAATTTTCAGAATTCGTAGTCAATGCAATGAATTTTACAAGCACTTTTCATTTTAAACACATGACTGTTCAGGAAACCTTTCATGACACAATCATCTTGAAACAGGCCTGAAATATCTGAGTAGAGTCCTGTGCCATATGTGTTGTAACTCATGTATGTGAGGCTGAAAACCCAGAGCTTTTTGTGTAAGTCTGCATATGCAAAGTACAATGAAGTGTAATACCAGAATGCCTTCCATGATCCAAAAGCAGAATACCATGCTCACTATTTAAATATTCTATTTGTCTAACCAGCAAGATAACATCCACTTAAGTAAAGCTAAATCTCATGTCTGAGATCACTAAGTATTATCGAGAAGATTTAATGATATACTGAATTACTTACAAAAAAAGATCAAAAAAACCCCTTTAACAGTAAGTTTTCTATACTTCGCAGTCCACAGCAAAGTTAGACCTCATCATACAAGGAGACTCAGTGTATTGTGACTCCACCAAAATTTTTAACATATAGAATTATTTGTGGCCTACGCTGCCTCAGAAGAGAGTTCTAGACAGTTTATGTGAAAACCTGCACTATTATTTTAAGTACAATAAACATACTATAAACATTACCCTGATTTGCCATAGACATTGTACTGAGGTGAAAACAATGATAAATTGATTATCTTTCAGAAAAAAGTTATCTGAATTCATACTAACAAACAAGTTTCTTCTCCAAAGCAAAGATGGTGTGCAATTACCATCTAAGCTATCAGAAAGTGCCCTTCACATTCGCAAAATACATTTGTACAGAACTGGATTGGTCACTTGAACTACATAGCTAATCCTTGGCATACTGCTTTGCTGTAAAACTCATTCAGCAATTACTACTCTGACCAACAGCTGGTTAATATGTGTAACTTATTTTCTTCAAGTTACCTTTTCTTATTTTTCATGTCACTGTCAAAGTTGCAGCTGTTATAGCTAGGAGTTGCCTATTTGAAACCCTTAGAATAACTCAAGGTTGTTTTTTTATTTGGCTAGCCAGTAGGTTCTAATTTAGCTTCCTTAGTATGTCTGAGATTCTCTCGGTAAGCCAAAACCAGAAATATTAACAAAAACCTTTGCTGATAAATTGTTTAATTACCTATTGTTTTGCTTAGATGTATGAATGGGTATGTTGCACTACATATTTGAGCACACAATTCATGTTAAAGCAAGAGTCACTAGATTAAATCATGAGTTAGCTAGACACAATAGGTAAGATTTAGCCTTCTGTGTCTAATTCAGCAGAAGCAAGGCAAAGGATAATTGATTAGTGCACTTAGAGTTACAGAAACAAAAATGAAGTCTTGGTATTTCTGCCTTGAATGAAATATCCAGGCACAAATGCTTTTCATCCACCTCCTCAAAGGGTAAACTTCCTTCAGCAAAGATGGTAATGGGAAGAAGAAGGTCACAACCCACTCACAGCATCAGAGGAAAAGGAGTAAGAACACTGGCAAGTATCCATGACAAAATCCACTATTTCACAAGGGAGGTGAGGTAGGCGGGGAAGGGAAGAAACACTAGAGTTTCTCTAATTATACATGTATCAAACTGTAGACATGGCACTTCAAAATTTGCATGTGCTTACAGCAAAACCAAAAAGAAGCCATTGTGTTCATTACTTCAGCTCATATACTGTAAATTTACATTGTATTATATAATAGACAAAATTCTCCTGATATTTATACCTGTGCAGTCTAAACAGATGGGCTGATATCTATTTTCCGTATACTGAAATGAATTAAAATGTGCATACCTATGCCAACTTACGTTTTACCTTGTATTTTAAATGGCATTTAATAAAAAAATGTATAGCCATAGCATACCCAGTTCTCTTCTAGAATTCTAGCTATAGTAGCAAATAATAGGCAACAAAGCCAATTCAATGACTTACTCAAAGCTCTGCTTAGAGGAGCACACACATAAAACTATCACTGGATGACAGGGAACAACCAACACGCTTCACAAACCTCCAGAACTCTCCTTGGCATACAAGAGTCAGTGTAGCCAATGGCAGTTTCTCTCACAACATTCCCCCACAGAACCAGCCTACACTCTTTAAGAATGAAGCAGAACTCCACTACTCCTGCAGAAACTCTGCAGCTGTTGATTTTGGATCTATAACTGCTATGTGAATTTCCAACAGCAGCCTATACAGGGTTTTCCAATGTATAACCTTTCCACTTAGCTTTTTTTCTGGCTTTATAACAATAACTGCTTAGAGAGACAAAACAATTTGTAAAGAGAGTTTAAAAATAAATTCAGTGCACTACGTCTTCTCTGTATCACTTCACAAATACCAGCATGCTATTACCAAGATGCCAACATACTGTGGATTTTAAAACATGGTGTCCATTCTTTTAAAATATGGAAGAACTTCTCCAAATATAAACTATCATATAAATACTCACCGAGTCAAAATCACAGTGCAGAAATAATTTTTTGTCAAAAGCTGTTCAACTATTCTTTCAACCCTATGCTTAGAGTAAGAAAAATATTTCAGCAAATGTGCATGTATCATTGACTTCTGGTTTTTATACCATCCACCAAATTCTGGAGGTTTTTAAAGCAGAGAGGTTATTACGAAGCTTACCACTCTTGCAGTATTGTTACAGCAGTCCTCCCCCTCCTTCCACCTCAAAATGTTTTTACAAAATGTTGTTGAGGTCAGGCATGTCATAATACCACACTAGGTAACACTAAAATGCAATACACTTACCTAATGGTGGTTTTGAACTAAAGCTCATTACAACGAACAGGTTGATCATGGGCTTTCTGTTTTTTCATCAAAATCATTATGAATGATACAGCAGGAAGCCTAAATATGCCAGTCCAAGAGAAAGGGCTGCAATTACTTGATCTGGATTACTGAAAAACTCAAAAGTCAGAATATTAACACAGGATACATTTATAAAGACCAAACAGCAACGCTGACATCAAATTACCCAGTTACTGGGCCCAAACTATCAAATTCCTTCCCTTCCTACCCTCAGAACAAACAGTAACATATTCTCTCTTACAAGGGAGGCATGATGAAACATAAAGCATCAGCAGGAAAAAATGATGGGCAGATAAATGGCAGGAGAAAGTATACAACTTGCTAAATTGTTTCAGGTATTGCTGAAGGAAGGAAATCCAGTAGGAACAGATGACCACTTCTATACCACAGCAAGCCACAAGTGGCTCAAATAAAAGAGGTCTACCACTATTTAAAATCTAAATAAATAAAATAACAAAAAATAAAAAAATCAAGTCAAATACAGAATTGCCAGAAGCTCCTGGGGCGCAGGGAAGCGTGTGTGTGTGTGTGTGTGGAATATTTTTGGGATAATCATCTGGTTGTAATGTGACTGCTGCAAACACAATAGCATCTTCAAGGAATCTGACTGAATCTAAATAAAGATAAAGCCTCCTAGACTAGTGATATTAAACTGTCACTGTGGTACAGTAAAGCCCACAATGAAACTTGACTCCTACTACCATTAAATGAATAAAAGGTGTCAGAGGTTCCAGCTACAGTGAGCATAAAACTGGATTGCTGGTAGATTAAACCAGGATGACATTGCCCTTATAAAAGTAAAATTACATTGTGCTAAAAATATTATGAGAAATAAAACCCAAAATAGTAAAAAAACCTCTAAGTAACAGGAAAGGCTTAAAATGAAAAAAGACTGGTATACACATTCTATCTTCATATAAGTCAAAAAAACTACAGATGTAAATACTGATTTTTCTAGCAATTTTATCTGCTTTGCTAGTTTTGCAGCACAAATAGATGACACAAAATACCTAGGAAAATGCAATTGGGTCTATCAGCTATAGTAGAACACTGAAACCTAGGTGCTACACTATATCGAAATTTGATGCTTCTTAAAGTTACATTTGCAAAAGCCACTGTTTTAGATTAATCTTTGGCATTATCTTGTTGGGAGTATGTGGAAGGATTAATATCTGCCTATGTTGTTATACTTACACCTTTAAAACTCCACAAATATAAATAAACACAATTCAAGAATTTGTAAGACATATTATTTTATTTATTCTTTGCTGTACATAAATTCATGTGTTTCACTATGAAATCCCAAAACTTAAATTTATACATTTCCCCAAACTTCTCAAGTCCCCGAGACAAAACAAAAACCTACATATACGCACTCCCCCCCCAAAAGAAACCTTGCCATCTCAACACAAATCTTTGTTCTTGTAAGCTGTAGCACTGACCTATTTATTCCCAGGGAAAAATTCAGTCAGAAACAGCAGCAGAGAGCAATTAAACGGTATAATAGCATTCAGTACATCTGGGGTCTTTATTTGCTAGTTTCAACATCTTTGATATCTTATTTAAAATCTGAAATCAAGTCTATGCTACAGTTGGAAAAAAATCTCCACAGTCTGGCATGTGAAAAGCATTCAATTATATAATTGTACCTGATATTGTGTAAAACAGATGTTCTCAAACTAGAGCCCACTGCCCTCACGAGATTAGTAAAGACCTTCTGGGGGTCTGCAAAGTTCCTTGATTTTGCTTGTAAAGCTTGTGCAGTTACCTAACTGGGCTTGACAGAGCTAGGGAAAGGGTCTCCATAAAAAACGATTCTTCAAAGATTAAGAAAAGGTCATCTGATTTCACAGTATGCACACAAGTATAAACCGACAACTTCAAATGCTCACAGGACTTAAGATCTGAACATATTGATTTTGATCATGCCATGGCAATGGAGGAAATTTTGAAATAGAAACAAATCTCTTCTCTCCTTGTTCAGGGAGTTATCTGAGCAACCTGGATAGAAGGAGTTTGCTCCTCACCAGCCGCCTCTTGGCCACTGTCACTGCTCCGGCTCTAATCCTAGAGAGCCAGCAGCAAGCTGGGGGGATCAGACAACTTGTCTTGTTACGGCTTTTGGCCTTCCCCCCCCCCAAGCAGAGTCAGATAATTCTCTGCCACTTTCAGGATCAGAGAAATCACACAAAACCATTTCAAGGTCAACAGACAAAGCTCAGCTCCCACAACTATGAAAGTTGTGGGTTTACTGTCGTGCAGGGCCTTGGTCCAAAAAAGACACAAGCACGAGTGTAACTCAGCAAATTAACGCAGCCTTGCTAACTTCATCTTAGTGTCAGAGTATACGCTGATCGCTAGACTGCTGCGAGATCACTCTCGAAGGCTCCAGTTCAGAAATACACTTTGGCACTTCTTAGCTTGCATGAATTCTCTTTTTAATGAGAAACAGTCATATTTGTGGGTCTGAATGCAGATTTCTGCTTGGGAATCACTGAAAAGCCAAAGCAAATGTTACATTCAGAAAGTAAGGTCAGTCAAATTGCTAATTTGCAGTAGTCCAGTCCAAAAATACAGAGCCAAAAGTCCCATGTGAATAACTGCTAGCTCTTAGAATGATGCTGTTCATGATATGATAAGCTACTGCCACCATAACTCTGCGTATTAGGTGACTGCAATTATTTCCCACTGCTATACACTAAAAAATGCAGCATATGCTGTACTTTCTACTTCAGTACAAGAGCAATGCTCATTATTTCTTAAGGATTTTGTGTCACTAATTACTATTTTTTTCAGCTAGTGTAACTTTTTCCCTACTAAATATGTAATTCTGATTCTACCCATGTGAGATACATTAGTTAGGCATTTTCATTAATATATCTGCGCTTAGAAAAGCTTTTTTGTGTTACAATACTCAGCCACTAAAGCTTCAATTCATCAAAGCACTTAAGCCTGCACCTAACTGCAAATATGCACATAATCCCATTGACTTTAATGGGACTGCTTACTTGCTTAGTTAGGCACGTATTTCGGAATCAAGACCCATGTAAGCATAATTGTGCTCTTTGGCCTGGACCCAAGCCCTTAAAAAAGGAAATAAGCAGAATGGAGAACAAATGTTCAGTAAAGCTGTGAGAAGGCACAGCAGCTTTCTAGGGAACATACACAACATCAAAAATGATGTGTTTAACTATCTGTACAGAAAATCCCAACAACAACAGTTAACTGGGAATCCAGTTATTGAATTGCACTAATGTATTTTCAAACCTGAACTGAGCATTTTTAAGTGCACTTATTCAATAAAGGTGTTGGAAATCATAACTAATAGAAAAACTAATCTTAGAGCATACAAGCATTTTCTCCAGGTGCACTATTGCTGCTTCACACAACTCATCCAGTTACTAAGGAACATAATTATCCAATGCTGCTGGGCGCTGACACTTCTCCCTCTTTTTATGGGCTGAACTTAATTTAAAATATTTTGAGAGCAACATATGCTAAGTCTAAATTTGGAATATAATTTCAGCTAGGTGCATTAATGTAATCAAGAAATCAGTCCTACAGCTTAAACTTCTACAAGAATTCAATGCCTCTCTGGGTTTTATTCAATGGAGAGCTTTAAAATTCCTTATGTGAATGAACCGTTTGCACAAATTTTGTCAAAAAATTGAAAGAAGTGTGTAATGCTAGATGCTGTGATGAACAGCAAAGCAACATGTGGAGACATACAGTCCCATGTCCTCGTATCACATCATCTCTTAGAGTCACATATATCAGCTTCTGTTCTTCTGGACCAACAACCGAAAATTTACTGCCTCTTCTACTTAATTTTGTTATTCATTACAATTTCTCTGTCTGCTCCACAGAAAAATAAAAAGTAAACAGGATTTTTTTTTTCGGGGGGGGGGGGGGGG
>Ga0065711_1007168_pt1 | contig 35997 bp, 26 predicted proteins | sample Hoacrofraction12_FD_59098 | JGI IMG/M metagenome (GOLD analysis project Ga0065711, IMG submission 59098) | Hoatzin crop microbial communities from Cojedes, Venezuela - Epithelial fraction 12 v2 (version 2) | ecosystem: Host-associated > Birds > Digestive system > Esophagus > Crop | place...
AGACCCGCCTGGACAAGGTCCTGTGCACCTTGCTGTAGGTGACCCTGCTTCGGCAGGAGGGTTGGACTAGATGACCCACAGAGGTCCCTTCCAACCCCTACTATTCTGTGTGATTCTGTGAGTGATGCCCATGATGCGACATCTGTGACACCCGGCTGCTTCTGGCATGAGGTGGGTGCCCATTAGCCAACAGTCGTGGCACTGGGTGAGTGTACATGAGCATACAGTGAAAAGGGAGAATTAATTTGAATTACGGAGTAGCATATCTTATCTCTTCTAATTAATTCATGATTAAATTGCATGTGTAACAAGAAAAATCCTGTTCCTTGTGCTGATTACAGTGATCCAGACAGGTCAAGAAATCCCAGTACAAGAACCTTACTTGGACTTCAGCGAATGTCCTCACTGGTAGGTTATTACCCTGCAAGCATTAGTAATTATGAGATGAAGCCTAAACTGAGACAGAGGAAAACCAAGGAGTAGTTTTACTTACTTAGTTACAAAGAAAAAGGTTAATTGTATGCAATTACAGTACAAATTGGAATAAATTCGTCTGAACTCACCCACCAAATTGCAGTTTCCAGAAGGTACTGAACCAAGGGAATAAAAGCTGGAGAGGAACTGAAGAAATTCAGAAGTATTTCCAGAGCTGGAATAGTTGGTAAGAATGAAGGCAAATAAAGCTAACTGAAAAGGTGCATAATTTTTTTTTTTTATACCTGCCAAAGTCACTGCAATGGATTAAAAGGAAAGAGCGTTTGGTTAAATTCACTGGGGAGCTTTTCCTCCCCTCCTGTTTGCTCCTTCACACATGGCTGCACCCCCTGTGCGAAGACTCCAGTGCGCAGGCACGCGATGCACAGGCTCGCTGCGCCCCTGCCGACTGCACCTGGGGGTCTGGTCAGCAAAAAATCCCTGGTTGTCATTTTCTTTACTGTAACCTGCCAAAAAAATCATATACTCTCTGCAAAGATTAGCAGTACCTAATGCTAAGTAGAAATTACTGATTGAGCAATGACTGGCCATGGGTGGCCACGGAGTGATTTCTTTCTCATAGACTTAAAAAGTACATTGTTTGCTTTAGGTTTTTCTCCCTCACACAGAGGTTTCCTACCTGTACATTGGTTTTTGATTGACGTTTTATAGACCATCTGGGAAAACTAATTAAGACAAGCGGGTCTGGAAGTATTTTCAGGGATTTCAGACAGAGGAAGATTGAAATATACTTGGAGAAATAGCCTTGAAAATGTAATAGCAGCTTGGTTTTCAGGTGTGCTGTGGCAAACAGTATTTTTTGTTGTTTTTCTAGCTGTCTCCCCCTCCTGTCTGCAGGCAGCAGTCGTTTCCAGCAAAATCCTTTTTAGTCATTCAATGTATAAGAAACTTTTAAAAAATGTTAGAAATGAACAAGCAAAAACCCAGGTGGTTTTTTACCAGGTGGTAAAGCTGAGCATCGAAGCTGACCGAAGTGCACCCATGGACATGTCATGGAAGCCCTTTTCCTCTGGGGAGACACGTGGCCGGGGAAGGGGAGAGGTACAAGCTCACCGAGCCCATGGCTGTTATTTCAGCGTTTCCCATTGCTGCTGAGCCGCGGCCTTCCCAGGGACGGTGTTGCCACCGCCGGAGCTGTTTGCAGGCTCCAGCAGTGTCCGAATGAGAAAAACGTGACTCGTTGCTGGGAACAGAATACTTTTTATCCCATATGAAGTGCTTTGCTGGTGAAATCTGATACAGGCTTCGTGTTAAAACAATCAATGTGAAGTTCAGTTTGCTGCACTTTGACATTTCAGCACTGCGGGCACTTTGGGCGACGAGCGGGAGCAGGGAGCACGCAGCCCTCTCCCTCGCCCTGAGCCCGGTGGCAAAGGGGGGGGTGGGTGTTGGAGACGGTGACAGGTTGGGAAAGCAGCCCATGGCTTTCACTGCCCAGCTGCGAGGATGGCTTAAAGACTCGGCCAAGCTTCAGAGGCAGTGCAAAGGTTGACATGGTTTTATTTTGCTGTCTCTCATTCTCCGGTGAGGTGCGAGTGCCCTGAGCTGCTCCCCCCGCAAGCAGCCCCGGAGCTCTGCTGCCGGGCGGGAGGGTTAGGGCAGCTCCCGTGGGGCCACAGGCAGCGGGGAAAAATGGGGCTGGTTCAGTGAAAGCCTGACTGATAGTGGGTGAAGCTCAGAGCAATAGGAATAAACTTCTCAGGTCATAAAGTTTGATCTCCTTCCGTACTGCCTCATTGCTCTGGTAGCTCGTAATCGTCTTGTGAGCTAATGGCCCTCCTCTTTCGCTGTCGAAGCCAAAGAACAAGTCCCCCTGCTAAAGCTACAGTTCCACTTAGGTGTCTCCAGCTGTGTGACGTGGAGTTGGTGAAATCAAATTTGATCCATCTCTAGTATTCCAACCCACAAAGTCATCTAAGTCTCATACAGAATATTGTGGTATTCCCATCACCCTCACAATACCAAATAACTGTCAGATCCACATATTTCATTGGGATTCTCCTACCTGGTTAATAAAAAACATTAAATAATTTTAAATGCTGAGCCTTCAAAAATGGTGGTACCTATCTTTACCTGATGGCTCCCATCTCAGCACAGCCCATGGTCATCTTCCTCTTGGCCAGCTTCTGCCCATGACAAACGTTTTAGGTTAAATAACCGGTTTCTGTATGGCACCTCCGAAGTGAGACGTGGGGAGCTTAAACCCAACATACCCACCAGGTGAAAGGTTCCTTGTCTTACTGAAGAAGGGTACGAGATTCAGTTGAAGGTCGACAGCTTTGGGGAGTATATGCAGACTTTCAAGTCTTTCATTATCTTTTGACTTCATAAACATTTCCAAATCATAGTTCAATATTGAGCACAGACTAAAATGGCTACAGTTGTTGAGATTGCTTGGTTTTCCCTCTTTACAATGTATTTTTGGCTCACATATTGATGCTCTTCGTTCAATAGATGTTTCGCAGCGGAGACAGACTGGTCATTCCCAGATTCGGTGCAACAAAATCTTTTTCAGATGGGATATGGGCATTGCCAGTTTTACATTCACATTCCCATTGAATTTCCTGTGCAGCGTCTAAGTGGGTTTGTCCACATCCCTACAGCTTCTTACCTGTAAGAGTTAACTTTGCTTTGCCGAGAAGTTTTGTTTTCAGTAACTGATTCGGTGCTTACTCCTGCCAGCCTCCCTGAGGTGACAGGGTAAGGCATCTTCCTTACTACAAGCTTTTTCTCCTTGCTTGGGATGATGGTTTTTAAATAACATTTTTATGTTTATGGAGAGAAATGTCATGCTTGTCCCACACTCGAGTTCTTCAGTTCAGCTGACGTCATTAGCCTGTTTCACTGATTTCTTAAATCTTGACATTAGAAAATCTGACTCAAATACTTGAATTGCTTTTTTTCCCCTTTTAGTTTAAAAGAAATCAAGTTGTAAGGAAGTGGCATCAATGTCTTACCCAGACAGACATCAGCTAAGACAATTTAGCTCCATTCCATAGTGGGTTTTGGCATATGGAACAATCCTCGGCCAGGCTCACTATCAGGTGGGTGCAGAGATCCCTGCCGTGGGCAGGGAAACCGCAGAGCAGAAGGAAAACATTAAGTGTTTTGAAACAGTTGTGAGAGGCTCTGCAGAATTTATGGCCTTCGGGGGCCCGTGAGAGGTTTATGAGGCCGGAAGGTTTCTGGGGAGCACTTTTGTGTGGGCTTTTGCAGGTGGCTCCCCAAGATCATACGTCTCCCGTTCGCTGGAATCGCCTTGTTGCTGGAACTGGTGCTGCTTTGAGGGACGAGGCACGTCTTTCTGGGGAAACGGGCAGTTCTGCTGCAGAGCGGCCATCAGGGCTCGGCCCCTCTGCATCACCAGGAGGAGGGCACCTCCTGGCACGTACCATCAGTATCAGTGATCGGTGAGGATCAATACACTGTTTTGAAAAACAGTTGTTTGTAAAATGTGCAAGGCCAGAAGGAAAAAAGCGCCTTGTATTCAGGTCAGCCTTAACTGAACACATTTGTTCCTCCAGGTGGTTTTATTTTTCAGTGAAGCGTCTTGCAACCATACAGAACACAGCGAGAGACGTGCTGCAGAAATCGAGCTTTGTGTATATTCTCTTTGACTTTTCATCAGAGGCCTATTAGATATTTTCTGATCATCCTTTGTTATAATCCCATTAAATAGCAACAACATATTTTCAAGCGGTTTGCTGAGCGTAATGCACAAAGATTGTAATGAGCCAGAAACCTCTCCAGGACCGGTGGCCATGTCAGTGTCTCCTTCCCTGAGAATATCTCTCTAGTCATTAGGAGCTCACTACAGCTATTGAGCACAGCTGGGAACAGGTGTCCTTGCCAGTATTTCCTAGGCTTTTCATCCATTGACCACGAAGCTTCACTTGCGGTTCCGCCCCGACTCACGCCGTGACGCTGGTGGGAGGTAAGCACACGAGCTTGCAGCTCCACGTGTGCTGTCCACAGGCGACGGCAGGGTTTCCCTCTGCGGGGGACCTGTGCGGCGTGGGGTGAAATGCAGCCACGCAGGTACCTGGCTGGTGTTACAAATTCACGACAGATTAATTCTCCTTGTGGTCTGGTGGGTCTCCCCCTCGCAGGCTTTGAGGCAACGCTTCCAGTGAGAGCAAAGTCCGTGGCTTCCCCACCCAGCTGGGCTCGGCAGCAGCGGGTCCCAGTGCTGTGTCCCAGCCCATGCTGGAGAAGTTGGGAAGCTCCCACGCTGGTCCCAGAGGATGGAGGTTACTCTGATTTCCCCAGGATTGCCTCAGTGGTCACTCCTGCCTTCCAGACGCGTTGCTGTTCTGCTGCCTGTCTTGTCCGTATTGAACATCTTTTGGCTTAAATCCCATTTCTTATGGCTTTGGCGGGAAAGGAAAGCGATGGAGAGGGAGGCCTCTGCCCCATGCTGAGACTGCGTGGGGGTTCCCCACTGCTTCCCAGGCCGGAGCACGTCCTATTGCATGTCCCACTGGCAAGCTGCGTGCTGGGGAGGCGAGCTCAAGCATTTACTCGGCTTCCAAAAAAATCCCTGCTGGGGCTGAGAGTCAGAAAGAATATAGGAACTGATAATTTAGTTTTATGAATCACAAAACCAGGCAGCTAAAACTTGAACAAAGAGCTATTTGTTAACTTATAGCATAACCTGCTCACCGTCTAAAGGTATTATCCATCCTTGAAGAGATTGCTTTAGCTGTGTTTTGAGGGATATACCTGAATGTAGTTATTTCTCTTGGGTTTTGCTCTCCTATAGGGCTAGCAGCTGGAGAGCATGCTTTCTGATCATATTTTGGTCTTATTTTTAATTCATTTCCCCCACCTTAAAGTATTCATCAGCTGTTGTATCCTGTTGTTTCAGACAGCTGCTAGATCCTAGCTGATGGAGTTTATTGATTTCTGACTCTGATCTCTCAGAGCCTATTTCAAATTCATCACCTGCCGGGGCTGCGCTGGGAGCCTGAGCTGAACCGCAGCGTATTACAGATGAGAGAGCTCTCTCGTGGGCTTTCTCGTGCCACCAGCTGCGAAGCCCCTCCGCATCCCCTGCTCTGGAGCAGCCCACCCTGATGCTCTGAGAGGCCTCAGGGCAAACCCTGAGCCCTTCCCCTCCCGCATCCTTGTGCACGGCTGTGCCTGATGCCTCGGCGTGCCCGATGCCTCGGCGTGCCAGCCCCGGCCGTGCCGTGCCGTGCCATGCCGTGGGAGAGGGCGGGCGAGGAGCTGTGCATGGCAGATGTCAGGCAGTGGCTTGGTGGCCCCAGCGTGGTGGGTGGCAAGCCCTCCATGCCAGCCCACCCCCAGGCCAACACGAGTTATGGTCCCCGTCCTCTCCACTGCAACGGAAAGGCTGAAAACCTGGACCAGATGCAAGGTTTCACCTGAGTTTACAGACAGCCTGGAAGCAATAACTTCAGGAGGTATAAACTGCTCCTTTCATCGTAATAGGATGTTAACGGGGGGAAAGCCCCGCTGCTCCAGGCGGTTCTCTATTAACGCCGCCGCAGCGACTGGGAAAGGGGGATCTGCTGGCTCCATTTCCGCAGTGCCCAGCCCGATGCATCCCCCATGCCCGCGGCTTGGGGTCCCCAGTCACACCTTGCCCCGCTCCCGAGGCAGAGGGTGCCCGCTCGTCCCCCCGCACAGCTCCCGATCCCCCTGTGGTCCCCAGCTCTTGGACAAGGGCGGTGGGCAGCAGCGCGCAGTGCTCCTCGGAGGGCTGAACAAAACATCTGTTTGCCATCGCTTTGGGTTGTTTATGGCGTTTTGATGCTCCCTTCTGCAACATTTTCTTTTAAGGAGCCTGGTGATACTCCCGTGCACAGTGCAACAGAAGTGTGGCTTGCTCCTGGTTTATGTGTTTCAGCGACGGTTGCCTAATAATTTGTGAAGTTCACAGAGCACGCTCCCCTCCGACGCTAAGCCAGACGCAAGAGCATCTCTCCCAGCTCTCGCGTTGCCAGCCGCAAGCCGAGCTGCTCCGCTCCCCCCCTTGCTTTCTACGGGAAGGGATGTTTGGGCAAAACCGAACGGGCCCTTCTTTAACTTGAGGTAAAAAAAAATCAATCCCATCAGAACTTTAGCAGCCAGGCTGCAATTTCTCATCACGTGGCGTGGGATCAGAGAAGCAAAACCAGCCAGTGCCCTCCTCTGCAGTGCTCTGTGCCTGCTCGCTGTTCTGCAGTGGAAAGCCCTCACGTGCGGGACGCGGCTGGGGCAGCGTTGAGGCCGGGAGGAACAGAGAGGTGATGTCTTTTCTGCCAGGCAACCTTATCTGCGCTGATTGTGCTGGATTCTCAGCTAAGTGTGACTGTGAAGGATAATTACCATCATGTGTTACCTGAGATTACAGGGTTGCTTTCCAACTAATGACACTAGGAGAACCAAGCAGTTGTTAATATTTAATCAGACTCTTGGCTTAACAATTGGATAAATGAGGTGTGTAATTACACAATTACAGAAGACATTTCAGGTACGAACTGTGCTGTTATTAATAGTGAAGGTGAAAGCTGGTGAACACACACTGTTCAGTCCCATCGAGTGCATCATTTTAAAGAGATCTTCAGCACGAGAGTAGAACAACATGTCCTATGAGATGGTAAACAGAGGTTTCAGCTGCTTTTGGGATAAAAAATCCTGCTTGGCCAAGAGGTTTCAATGTAAGAAAAATACCAGGCCAGATGTTTTGTTGATGTGGCAAGCTGTAATCAGAGGTAACTGGGGAACATTTAAATACATACACAGAGTATACCATGCATTTGTGGCCGTGCTTTATGTATCGTTTCTCAGCAATCAGGCAATTACTTTCCCTAGGCTATCCATTTTTAATTTTATAGGAAACATAGAGGTACCTTTTAATTCAGTGTAGTACTTACCTGCCCAGTGGAACTTTTCTTTAAAATAAATGTTTGTTGTATAGCACATGCAAGGTGTTGTGTTGGATCGCAAAATACCAGTCAGAATGAAAATGGACATGCTGTCTATAATAATGTCATTAGTTTGTTCTTTTAATCCTGTACTTTATCTCAGGTCCTTAAGAACATTTTATTTTTTCAAGTAATCTTGATTTAAAAAGATTGCAATAGTTGGAGTTCTTCAGTGCGCTGCTACAGTAAGCACTAACTGTAAATCTCTCGAGAGTCAGTTAGTGGGATACTGGAAAGTTGACATCAAAATCAAAAGCTTATTGACCAACATGGTTGCAGGTTAGTGATATGAATCTGAATAGTGCACGACATTAAATCTGAGAAATGCTTCACACAATGCAATGAGGCAGCATTCTGGTGTTAATATGGTTTCTCAAATAAGCAGTTGTAGAATCAAGAAGCACATTTCTTGGCAGATACTATGGGCAGTAGTGTTTGATCCCTTCCTCTTCCCAAATAGCATTCCTGATAAGTTTTCAGTGATCCAGATCTGGATGCACAGACATTGCTGAATTTATCCGTGTCCGGTTCTGTGACAAGATACCACCACCTCTGGAGTGTGCTTGGAGATCTGGGGAAGAAATGTCCTGTCAAAGTCACGCAAAGGTTTTTCTTCTAGAGACATTTCTATTAAGAAATCATGTAACCAGAACGAAGGCTTGCATGCTCACTGCTCCGCTGAGTGCTGGGTTTGTGCCAGAGCCTGAGCCGCACCATGAGCTGTCAAGGCCTCTGGGCACACGTGAGTACGTTGGTTCCTCCCTAACAGTTTGTACTTCGTGTTGAGTTCATGCTGTGAAAGGAGCAGAACCCTTCAATTACAGCGATGCAGAGCCAACAGAGATAATTAGGAAAATATGCTCTCAGCCCCGACTAGGTAAAGATTTACCTATACAACATGTTGGCATAGAACTGTAAAGGAGATATAAAGTAGTGCACAACCAGAATAATTTCCTATGGCATGTTACCTTGTGATCCAGGTTAATGCGAACTGTTTCTTCATCCGCTTTCTTCTCTGCCTCACCTTGAGTCTGCTAATCCTGTTTTACCCAAACTGGTCCCACTGGAATAATTTTCCTCTGTTGTGACTTTGTCACGCACCTTCCGAAGTCTGCACCTCTGCGGCTCCCAGCCTCACTTTTCAGTTCTGTGTAGCCACTGACTGCACCTTCCAACCTCCTCAGCAGATCGCTCTTACTCGTACATGACACCCACCTCCATGTGCTCCCCATTCCTCCTAGTACTTTCACTGTTATTGCCACCAAGAACATCTTTGACAAACAAAGAGCCTTGCAGCTCTCTCTCCTTTGCAAGACGTGATTCCTCTGTTCTGCTTTCCGCATGGGCTACCTCCAAACTCCTGGATGAAATATGGTTTAGAAACCCAGGAACACTGGAGCAGTAGTATTTGAACATTGCCCAGACAAGCTAAAATACATTGAACCTGTTTGGTTAAAACACATCTTTCTTTCCTTTTTTGCTGAGAACCCACCCTCATGGCAACTCCATCCGTGAATTGTCCAGGCTGTACATTCCCCGAAGAAGGACCACCTATGGCACTTGGCTGTGAAACACTTTACATCTTTATATCCCTGCATAGACCGATGGGGGATAACGCAATAAGCAACACGCAAGGCTTTCTGCCCCCAGCCTACAGACCCACGCTAGCCTGCCCTCTGAGGGGCGAGCGTCCATGGGTGAAACCTCTTTTGGCCCCTTCGACACACAGTTTTTCAGTGACTGGCAGGGAAAATGCTGCTGGCTGCCGGGTTTGTGGTGGGGTGGTGAGAGAGCTGCGTACAAGGGCCTGCCTGCTGGGAGCTTGGGCATGGTGATGCCTGCAGCGAAGTCCAGCCTCCTGTCAATGCACTGCTTTTAAGAGGTGGTTGCATTATCTCTAAAGCTTTTTATTTCATCACGTCCCATTAGTCAAGACATGAGCTGTGCTCAGTGCGACTCCAGCAGTTGCAATAAAGGCCTTTGCTGTTGGCTTTTGGGGGAACGTCCAAGACTGACAGAGAGACTTTTCTAGTTAAGGCAAGTAAGATTTATTTGTTAATTAACTTTTGTGGCACCTTGAAAACAGAAAATGCTGTGTATGTACTTACATATTTTTCTAATGCCAAAATGGCTTGCATTTAAACCTTTTGAAGCCCTAATGACGTGGTCTGTGAATACCTGATCTACTCTATCTATAAAATTAAAAATGAAACAGAAAGATATTGAGTCCTGGCATCTGAAGAAGATTCCTCTCCTTCCATGTGTGGGGTATTCCCTTTTGTACCTCTCGGAGGTTTTAGGTCCAGAAGACTGCAGAGTCAGTGACCATAAAGCACTTGTGGCATGAATGCATAAAACATGTACTTAATTAAAATGTTAAAATACGTAGAATGTTTCAAGGATGCTGCTTTGTAGATTTCTGCGGATTTGGCACACCAGTAATTTATGTGCTGTCTGGCTTTGCATGTTGTGCCGGGCTGTTCACTCTGGTCCTCAACCGAAACCCGGACCACGGCAGCCCTGCCGCTGTGTGCACCGGCCCGGTGAGACAGGGCGCTTTGCGAAGGGAACGCACAGTGACAGACGCCGTCTCATGACCAGATGAAGCGGTGCACACGCAGATACACACGGACAAGCAATTCTCAAAGAAAGATGAGGCGCTGTTAGCGTGGAGCTTGGGAGTAAATTTAACTTTCTGCCAGACTGATACTTCCACTTCTGTAGTCATGATTTGCAAAGGCAGCTTTCATGGGGTTTATAAAATCACTTTGTTTCTGTCTTTTCCTTCGAAGAAAGTCAGTGTCACCCAGAACTCACAGAGCTCTCAGCTGGACGCACATGTTGGCTGCCCTGTTTGATCCCCACTGAGCTGAATGTGTTTGTTTGCCTGTAACCTCCCTGGAAGGGAGAGGGAGCCCAGTAACGTATCGTCTCTCTCTGCCGAGCCAGCCAGATCCGTAATCCTGTGGCTTATCCCACAGCCCCCAGAGGTGGTATTCAGGGCACTCTGTAACAGCTTAGAGACACCAGCTATTCCTCTATGTGATAACTCCCGAAATAAAGAAATAAATAGAGGTTGCATAGAGTGTGGATAACCTTCAGGGCACATCTGGCCTTTTAATGAAACTCTAAATATCAAAAGTAAATGTGCTAACGCGGGTGGTGCTAGTCAATGGAGAGTAATCAGAAGGCTTGCTTGACTTGCTTTGAAGGTCTGAATAAAGAAGGGTTTCTTTCAGTGCTTCAAATTCTGGTAGATGGGCATGTTCAGTGAAATGCAGTCAATGAAGTGCAGAGAAGCAGAATGGCTGGGGAAGCCCAGGGAGCGGGAAGACAAGCAATGAGCTCGTGTTCTGACAGGGAGGTGACTGCAAGCCTGAACTCACTTCAGCATAAAGAGACAAGTGAAATAAGGCAGCGTTGGGTTCTGCAGGACCCACTTATCTTTTATCTGTAGAATTTAATTTCTGTTTGTAAAAGAATAGATGGATGTTATGCAACACTCTTCTAATACTCCAGCTGTGATAAACAAACCACATCTGGCACGTAAAATAAGAATTAAATTATCTGAAAGCTGTACTGTTTTTAAAAGCAGCTACAAGTATGTGTTCAGATAACTTCCTGGAAAAGAATAGATCCAATTTGTCAGACGGTAATACATAAGCTTAGAAGGAGGGGAAAAATTAAGCCAAGAGAAATATTGCACTTCAGAGAGTTCAAATAAAGAGGTTCCTTTCGACCAAACTTCTGTGGACTTGCAAGGCATAAATTACACAAACAGCATTTTAAAACAGGAATGCAAAAATCAAAGAGCGAAATTAAAAGCTCTGTTCGTGTTCCAGCCATGTAACAAGTGTGGACCAGATGTTGGAGGCCTGTGGTTGAGAAATCCCCTGCTCTGGATGCACAACTTCCAGCGTGTCCTGCCGGCCCGCACCTGAAGGTAGGCTGTAACCAGTGTACTGTCAGCTACGTGAAATGCAGAGTCCGTCGGAAGAGGAAATGCGGCAAATCTGGCAGTGGCGCTTGTCCTTGTGTTTCTCTGACGAAGCTGCTATTTCATAGTGTTCCTGAACGAGGTGGCACCGGTGGCCCGAGAGCTGTCACACTCCGTCTCGGGGCAGACTCGCCGCCCTTCCCGGTTCCTCTCTCATGCTAGTGCTGAGGTTTCCAGTGAAGCACGAGGTAACTCGCTGCATCTTAAAATGGAGCAGTTCACCTTAACTGCAGCTGACGTTTGGGTTCGGAGGATGTATGCCGCTTTCATGGTCCGTTGTGCCCTATTTGGGTGAAGAGACCTGTGCTGCCAAAGGCAGAAAGGAGTAAGAAAAGTAAACAGCAGATTTAAACAGTTTGGCTGAGGGAAAATGTCAAAAGACTGTTGATTTGTTTCTTTGTTTGTATGTTTAAGGGGAATTCTAAAGCTAAAGTTTGATAATGTTCTTAAAATATGTCAGACTTTACACATTAAGTGGTAGAAAAATACCATGCCTCCTACACTCACAGCAGCGGCAAAGCATGTTGTGATGACTGCATAAAGCCCTTCCTGCAACTGAGTCATTCTTAATTTAAATATTTCTATCTACCAAACAGTAATAAAACATCAGTCAATACCACACACAGATCCCAGATGAATGCAAGACTGGGTGTAAATGAAAGGCTTCGCTGACAGCCTAAACAAGAGCGGTTTTCATGCAGGTCTGCAGTCTTGACATTAAGGATCAGGTCCTTGTTTAAACAAACTCCCCTTTACATCACCTCTGCAGCTGCAGTGGACCTTATTGTGGGAGTAAATTACACGCCCGCGTAATCTGAGAGGGTTTAGATTAAATGCGAAGTGTCATCCTGGGGGTGGAGAGGACGGGCTGGCGGGGGAGAGGGCGGTGGCAGCGGGAGATGCTGCCTACGAGCCCGAGTGAAAGCACAGGAGCTAATTCTGCTCTGCGTACCTTTTATTCCTCAGAACAGATGTGAGTCTGAGCAGACTCCTGCGATGGGAAAGGCTGATTGTCCACACCTCCTCCCTCCTATTACTGAAAAGATTAAGAACAAGTATGCTCAGATCCACAATTCCAATATGTTTATTAATATGAAAAATATAAAGTTTTTGGAGTCCAGCAGTGCAAGAGCAAAGCATGGGAAAGCAGGTGTAAAATGTACTGTTTCGTGTCGGCGGCAGCTGCAGTTTCATTTCTGTGGCAGAGTGATAAATGACAGGAATTCACAATTTTCTCCCAACTCCCTTGGAAGATGTATTCTATAGGATGAAAATAGAAGCACTGAATTATTAAGAATCATCCCCTTTACATATGAAAATGGTATGGTGTCATGTTAAATACACCGTATTAAGAGGTCAATTAGAGACCTATTTTGAGTTAATGGAATTAGTTCTTCTTTTATTTTACATTTTAAATGCAATCTTTCAAGGTGTGCTGGAGATCGAAGGAATATAAAATAGAGTAATCCAGCTAAAGGCAGTTAATGCTTGCAGAATGCTGGAGAGCAATGCTGGCGGGTGAGAGGGTGCGATGGGGCAAGGGCTGAGCAGCACCCTTTTCTTCCCATCTACATCAACTCCCCTGTGCATGTGAGAGAGAAATGCTATATTTTTTTTTTTAATACATTCCCTATATCTGAATAGACCATAAAGAAGGGAAAATGTGCTTGGGCCCTGGCTCTCAACCACAGCCCTCATTTCACCAAATTTTACAGCTCTTTCTTTAAATGGGGGTTGGACTAGATGACCCACAGAGGTCCCTTCCAACCCCGAACATTCTGTGTGAAATCCTATTTGGTTCAGTGGAAATTGAGTATATACAGAATTCCTGAGCACGGTATTGCAACTGGTCGAGGTACAGTTGCTGCATTAGTCACTGGACAGTTGTTCAGCTGCAGATTTGTATTGGAATCAGCTCCAAAGGGAAATAGCTAGAAAGAGCTTCTCTGCTCTTCAAAGGATTTGCTGCTGTCATGATGCCCCTGGAATATTAATGCGCATGGAAATTGCCCCCCTCAGTTATGAGAGAGGAGGTGGCTGCAAAAGGGGAAGCCGCTGGACCAAAGGATAAATCAGTAAGTGAGATGCTAGGAGTATTCTGACATCCAAGGACAGTCCTGCCCACACATCCCTCGGTCCCTTGTTAACTGTCTCCATCCACCCTGCCCAAGCTCACATGTCCATTTGTGCAGTTGCACTGGGGGCTGGCAAAGGGGGATGGATTCAGGGAGAAAATGAAATAAAGAAAAAAAAGACTGCTTTTCTTCCAGTTGACTTATTCTTGCCCATGTGGCATAAACCACTGCAAAAATATAAGTATGTATCTACACCCTCATTTTGTCTGGTCTCTAGATAAGGTGCACACAGTGGTTTCGTATTAGGAACACTGTTTACAGTATAGAGATGCAGGATGGCAACTTCTGTGGCCAGAGCTACTGCTTAGCTGTAGAGGTGAGACCTACAGTGTGTGAAAGGGGACACGTTTATGCTGTGCAGAAGTGAANNNGGACATGTTTATGCTGTGCAGAAGTGCCTGGCAGTAGTTTAGCTCATGCTTGGCCCTGTGAACACACACGCTACCGCTGCAGTGTCTGTGCCGGAGAGACTCAGCCGCTCTCCGAAGGGCACCGCTGCACGAGTGCTGGCCCCATGGCTCCGTTGCTGCAGCACAGCAGGCGTGAATTCCTCTTGATTCATCTTGTCTGGTCACAGTTCAGGCTTCCAAAACACTTTGGGCCAAGGATTTATTTTGATTTGGTGATTTGCTCCCTGCAGAGCAAATTATTGGCACGTGACAAAGAAAGCCACCGATTCTAAGCAACTCCAACGCTTGTATCATGGCAATTTGAAAACTATATTGGGCATAAGATTAAGAATGTTGCGTTTTTAGTTGGTTGAACCATGTACTGGGTAGGGCTCCTCTCTGTGTAGCTGGTGGGGCTAAAGGGTGGATGCCAGTGTTAAGGTTAGGAGGAGACTTGTCATCCAGGGCTTTGCCACAGAGCCCGCATCGCTACCTCCTGCTATGGCTGCGGCCAGACCCTGCACCGCAGAGATGCCGGCTACCAGCCAGCCCTCCTGGCTCGAGAGTACGAGCCACTCACTTTCCTGTAAGCTAGGCCATGAGACCGCGCATTTCCTGGCACTTTCTGACTCTCGATCTTATTCCACTGATTTTTGCTTTGCAAACAACAGGGGAAAAGCTGGGAAAGCTGTGGAAATCAGAAAGGAGAAATAGGTCACACTAGAAATTCTGAAACCTCAGCAAAGCTCTTGTTTAAAGTGATTAATTCAGTGACCTCTGACCACAAAGCAGACCTTCAGTTTGCCAGCAGAGGATAAAAGAGTCAAGATCTGAATGAGTAAAGAAAGGATGAAGGGTGAGTTAATCCAGTAACTGTGAAGGAACACTGGAAAGAAAAATACTCGACACATATTCGTCTTCTCTTTAGCCCTTTTATTGCATGCAGTTTATTTCTGGGTATGCTGGAATATCAGGTACATTTATATTCTTTTTGATCTCCACTGTTTGATCCAGATCCAGCAGAGCAGACTGATACTCTTAATGCTATTAAGCAGCACAGTCTGCATTTATTTATTTTTCAGAAATGAAACTTGAAAAGTACTTGCAAAATGGTACAGGGTTAAAAGGAAGTTAGGTACTCCAGCAGCTGGTAACAGTTCCATCTTTAGTTGCTGAGGTTTCTCATCCTAAAATACACATTTTTTGTGATGGAAAGTGAAACAATGGTTAGTGACATTGAACACTTGCCTGAGTTGCCTGCAAAACTCCCATGCGGAATATAATCTTTCATCTATAGTTATAAGCCTGTAAGCTGCTTATACTATTTTTACTCTAAATTCACATTTCATTTGGTTAGTCTCCAGCAATTCAGACCAAATTTACACTCGGAAGTTCCCTACACCATTAAAAAGTGAGAAAGGAGCCTTGAAATAAATTGTCTCAGTAATTCAGACATTTTTTCTGCTGGACAGTAAGCAGATACCTCATTTGTAGTATCCAGTCTCCTTCGTATGATGTCTTTGATCGTACCATTTTCTCCCAAGTAGAAAAGAAGACTTGTGGGAAAATCATTTTGAAAATGCTACCATTCAACAATGCTAATGGCGTGAAGACTTCGCCGTACTTGTTTACACCAGTAGCCCTTTAAAATGAGAGAAAGAGACCTTGGAGTAACATAAAACACCTGACTGGTACCTCCTATAGTCCATTACTTAGTTAAGGATCAATCACTAAAGGTTCACATGTTACTCAAACAATTTTCCACTTTCATGTGTGGTTTAGGTTACATTTTACAGCAGCAAAATACCAGGCTATTACTGATTATTTGGTTTTACTGTAAAGAATAAATGAAGAAGTGAAGATAAAATGTATAATAAAAACCTTGTCTTCACAACATCATAAATATTTTAAGATTCAACCAATAATGTATTAGACTTTAATCCTTTCCTCAAATAGAAAAACACTTCTTCAAACTGTGTATTAACTCTTCTTTAAGTGCAGTATTTTTTTTTATGGTTCTCAAGAAGGAATCCTGAGAAAACCAATAACTCTGTTTATGCCTGCACAGCAAAACTACCGTTTGAGTTGTCTTTGATTAAATCATTATCTTTTTTCTTCTGCTTTATCCCCTCCAGAGACATCAGAAGACATTAGTAGCAGAGATCAAGCTGTTAAGAGTCCAAGAAACAAAAATGGGAGATTATTTATATTCAGCTGTCCGGTAAAAGATTGGAAAACTAAGTATATTTATTTTATAATACTATAGTAAAGGATGAGGTAAAGTTTTGGCTTTTGACAGGTATGGTGTGGTAAAACCTGAACTGCCTATAATTAGTATTTAGTATTTACTGAGCATGCTAAAGTGCATACTGATTTACAGGGAAATATACAGATAAAATCCCCCAGACAGGAACTTTATGTAACCAAATAAATCATAACAAAACTGATGGTGACAAGGAGGGTCCGTATCCCTCCCCCACTTTCCAAGGAAGAGCCCTACAGCTCCTTAGAGAGCAAAACTTTCTCACCTTGTGCTAATTAAGCCCATTGCTGATTTAATGTTTGCTCTGCCAGATATGGACCACCACCTAAATTCCAATGCTACTGCATTATAGTTGCAAGGAATATTCTGCTTAAATCCAGAAAAGGATGCCAGTATTTGGTGTAATATACAACATCCTCCAAACACATTAGCAGGGATCACGCCGACGATAGCTGCAAGTGCGAGTAACAGAAAAACATGGACACTATCAATCACAACAGAGCCTCAGCAGCCGTTAAGATTTACGATGTCAACCCTATAATGCAGAGCTGTTAATGCAAATAGAAGATTGAAACAATACTGATTTATTGGTTCAGGCACATGAAGACTTTAATCAGAGCATCCTTCCATTGCATGGCTACTTGGGGCTCTCCCACTGTTGCAGGACCCTCGGTAGTTACAGCCCTTACACATTGCCACCAATAGAATTCTAAATGGAATTTTGAAAAGTTTAGGTTTTCCTCAAGAAATGACCGTGGATATGAGGCTGCTGTTCTTCAAATATTAGCTTTGTGGGCTTAAAATTAATAGTAAAAATTATAGATAAGAGGCAGAACTGATCCATTAATGCCTAAAATGTTTGGTGTTCAGGACCAAATTTAGTATAGAAAATAATGGGGGGGGCGGGGCGGGGAGGGAAATCATCTAACTATGCAGAAGCCTGGTGAGTTGTAGGGGCTTGTATTTTTAGAAGTATACTCAGGCCTCTGAAGTTGGCTATTGCACAGCCAGAGACCTGCCCCATCATAGCCGAGCCTAATTCAGGAAAGGTTTGATCTGATACTCAGCTCTCCTTTGCTCTCATTGCCAACATTCAATTCAGCAGAGCAGTAATGGTCCCTGCCTTAAAAAATGCAGAAAACCAGAAAAATCCCCAACAGAGGCAGACGCTTCTTCCCTGCTGCCCTTGCAGCTCACGTGCCCTCAATGGAAGTCCAAGACAGAGCAAGTGGCTGTGGTTACTTTCAAATTAATAACTTTTTGAAAAAAAAATCTCAGAATTCCTGAAAAATTTCTCAGCATCACCTGATACTTTGAGAAGCTGTTTTTCAGTTGAAATACCATATTCCTAGGGTCAAAGTCTGGTAAATAGGGAAAACACATCCTGAGTTTGAGTGTCTAATCATAACTAGTGATCATAGAATCATTAAGGCTGGAAGAGACCTCTAAGATCATCAGCTCCAACCATCAACCCAACACTACCATGCCTACTAAACCATGTTCTGAAGTGCCACATCTACACATCTTTTGAACACCTCCAGAGATGGTGACTCCACCACTTCTCTGGGCAGCCTGTTCCAATGCCTGACCACTCTTTCAGTAAAGAAATTTTTCCTAATATCCAATCTAAACCTCCCCTGATGCAAAAAATAATAATAAATACACCTGCCTACCTATTCCCCCCAAATTCATCACATATATTAAGCAGAGTATGTGTGCATACGTGCAGACAACTTCTTAAAATAAGCCTCTTAATAATCCATGTCTACCTGATTTTGCATTTCCTCCAAGGTTGTGTGGGCATGTAATGGATACACCGCTATAGCTAAGCATACATGGAGATGTCTACAAGTAGAGCTATCAAAAAAGGAACCATCCTTGGTGGCTCTTCCTCTCGTCAGATGGCTGTCTGGAGAAAGGTTTTAGTGCTAAGATGTAATGATTTTCAAGAATAAGATACACAGCCCATGCCAACAGGATTAAACTACGCTTCAAAGCAGGAGGAACTGTGTTTGCCCTCCTCCTGCACATCAGTGTGATGAGGAGATGTCTCAGACCATGGGCCCAGTGTCCAGAGAAGAAGAGCAAAGAGGGGATGCCGCAGGAGCAGACCCTTTCCCCTCTGCTCCGCTGTCAGCAGTTTATCACTTGTCCTTGTCTGTGATAGTGTTGCTAATGTCTGTCTTTGCATGCATGCCCCATGCCCTTTCTTAGCCTTAATGAAGGAACAGAAGGCACGGGAGGCCATAGTATCCAAATGCCCATCTTCCTTAAAATCTGTCCCTGCTCTGATACCTCCATGCAGCTCATGAGCTGTGACGACCACTGCCTGTCATGCAGATCGCTGTTCCTTAGCTGTCCCCCGATCTGGCTTTTCAAGTCCACAAGTACCTCCTGACCAGCATATGTCTTGGTGGCCCAGGCACCCCTCGGCCACTGCCAAGGACTGAGGAACAGCTGGCAGGGCTGCAGGTGGTGGGAAGGTATCGCACACCCCCAAGCCTTCTGCTTGGAAGATCCTTTTTAAATGAAATCCTCTCTGGCTCAAGGTGACGGCTGAAATCTATCCTCATTCCTCCCACATCCCTACGGGCACAGCAATGGCATGCAACAGACTGGACCCCACTATGCCTGGCACCCTGCACATAAATGAAAGAGATGTTCCTTGTGCACCCACTCTCTGGTCCCCACTTCAGGTTTGATGTATTTCTTCATGACTGCTTTCCTACCTTGAGAACTGGGGTGGTTAATGCCATAGCATTTTTTGGGTGTTGGCTGTAACTGTTTGAAATGTGGTTCTAACCTTGTAAGTGGATGCAACACAGTTAATGACTCCTCAAAAACTGGTGTGACATACAGGCGTCAGTGCTATTATCTGCATTTAACAGCTACAAAGGTCAAAGCTAGAAAGGAAGCTGCAAACACTTGTGTAAAGAACACAAAGAAACATGTTGCTGTGATTAGACTTCAGGAATTCCTTCTTTACCAGCATTATTTTAATTGTTGGACCAAGCCCTACTCTCCAACATGGCTTTTACATGCTTCGTAAACACAGGAATTTTCCTATTGATCAGCCAATAATTTGTCCTCTAAGATCTGTGCACAAGTCAAGTCAGCACGACTTGGAGATTGAGGTGGATTGATTCCTCCTCATCAGCAGTATTTACAAAACTGACCTCAGTTTCAAGACACACACCTAGTAACAGCAAAGTCAAAGGGTGGTCATGGCTAGGAAAAAAGTGTTTGACATTTTGCTGCCATAAGTTCTTCTATTTTAGTTATAGCTTAGTTTGTTTTTTCAAATTCGCTGTATGTTAATATAAAAAGGAATTCAAGCTGAAATAGTTACCATCTGCCTGAAAGACGACAGGAAAACGTGGTTACAAAAGAATGTCTAAAGTGTGGAGCAAAATACCATCCTGCTAATGGTAACATTTCTGTCATTAACATTAAAGATTAAAGGCTATAATATACAGGAAAATGTATTGCACGGCTTATCACATTTTTAATGAAGGGTTCAGTCTTATAGCAGGCAAGCGCTGAGAAGAAAAATGTACCTCTTGGATTTTATTTGATCTCTTGGGAAACTACCCTATCATGATTGTAGCCTGTAGGACCAGCCAAATGAACACCAGGCAGTAAGTCAGCAGTCCCCAAAAGGTTAACAGAGCTTCTTCCTAATGTTACAGCAATGATTAAAAAAATTAGCTCACATTAACCTTTCACCTTTTGGTGGATGGTTCAAATCTAGTGTGGGTTGGTAGCGATTGACAGTGGTTACTAGAAGTTTAATGTTTTTTTGGTGGCTTACAGAATGCGAGCGGGTGGTCTCATGCTGCTTCCCAGGGGAGGTGTGTCTGCCCTATTAAAACCCCCAAATAACTTGCCTCAATTGGTGCTAATTGGAAACCTCCCTGGCAATTGCAGCCGAGACCTGCACATGGTCGCAGGCACCGAACAAGCTTCTACAGATCACGACTGCAGCAAAGGCTGCCCTTGGACACACTGGCTTCCCAGCAAGGTTTCACAGTCCTGAATTTTTGAATAAAGCAGGTTTGCCCATCTTTAGTGCTGAGCCTCCCCAGGGCCCTGCTCTAGCTTTAGTCCCTTCACCCTCTTCCTGTCCTCCCAAGGGTGCTCCTTAACTTCTCATCCCCACACACAGGACTTGACCTTCATGTATGGGTCTTGCTGGACAAAATATGGGGACACGGCCTGGCTGTGTGAGATTAGGTGAGTGCTTCTCTACACCCTAAAGTAACGTAAGGTGGAGGTGACCTTCACCCTATAATCACTGGCAACGAATGCAACGGCTGCAGCAGCCCACTTACCCCCTGCATTTGTGTACCTTGACCATCTCCAGCCCGTGCCCCTTGCCCACTGCCCCAAACCAAGACCCACAGGCTACGNGTGCCCATGAGGTGCGAGACTGCAAACCAGAATTGCCACAAGGTAACTGGCACAGCACCGTCTGAGAGCAGGGAGGTCTGGCCCAATGATGTGGCCTCAAGAGTACAAGGTCCAATGCACCCCATGGTTCACTGCGATGACCAAGGCAACGTTAGCACAACCCCAGGATGTCTGGCTCCCTGGGTGCCTTCAAACCTTATACCAGTTGTAAACATTTAATCAATGACTCATGAACAAACACAAGTTCTCCGGAAATCCTGCTTGTTTTCTGCAGAAAGCCCTTTACCTGGTCTAACAACCTACTCCCCTTCTTCTTCTGTTGTATTTTGCAGCTAGAAAAAATTCTCAGGCTCTGGCTGTACGTATTTCTTGCTTCTTGGGTGAGAAAGAAAGCAATCAGCACTCTGGATTTTTTTCTTTCTTGGGTAAATAGTTCTTGTTAAACCAACCTAAGTAAGGTGATTTGCAGTATGGATTTTTCCCATCTAAGTTATTAGAATAAGTTCAGTCAGCACATTCAACCCTAGTCTCTAGTGGTATATAAATTTAATGCAACACTCAACTCTCCTTCAGCATTTTTGGTGTATACTCGAGTTTTTCTTGGCACAGCGAGAAGTGGCAGGTAGAGTGATCAGAGACTTTTTTCCTTCAAAGTGAGATTAGGAGTTTTTTTAGGTTCCTTTGTTCTGTAAAAGCCTTGGTCTAATTCACTACAAGCTATCTAGGACTGAGAATGCCATTTCTTTACTAATTTATATGTTTGGTTTAAAGCTGTGCACTGATCTCAGTGGAGTTTCTCTATTTTTAGTATCCTGCTAAGATTTTTTAACCAAAGGGTTTTATGTGCAACAAGGGCAGATTTTGTTGTGATTTCTGCATTTTTGCGTTGCACTATCAAAGGCAAATGGTTTCCTCTTTCTTCCCCCTGCTCACTTCTTATCTCAGCAAGAGAAAGTGGGACACCCAGGCTAGCTCGAGGCAACGGAAACCTGCCAGCATCTGTTCAGGACACCACTGATTGACTTGAGCCCAGGCTGAGCTGCGTAACTTAAAGTTAAAATCCCCCAGCGCACGCGAGGAAGTGTGCTGGGGAAGGAGAAATAGGAGAAGGAGAAATAGGATTTGTAATGAGCTGTCTTCTCCGGGAATATACTAAATAGAATTCACCTAGCAAAGAGAATCAGGGAATGCATGCAGCTTTCTTGGCAGGTGCAGAGAAGGCCTTTGACATGATTTAATGGTATTTTAAAAGGCAAGCACTAGAAACAAATGGGAGTGTGCTGGGTTGAATTAGATGGATTAAGATTCAATGTGATAACCTAACAACCTCAGGAATAACTAATGACCTACCCTAACAGAAATGTCTACTGGGCAGGGAACGAGGCAAAGCTGTTCACTTTAATGATTCTGCTGGCACTGAAGCCTCTCATTTGGGATGTTCAGCAAGAACAGCTTATAACAAGTATTGGCTGAAGTCCTCAATCTGTGCAAATTGTCTTGGTTCCTTTGGCATCAGACGTGTGACCCTCTGCCCCATTGGAACATCTGCTTCGTCCTGGTAACAAGACAGAAATCAATGCAGATCTCCATGTGAATGATCTATGGATGGCTGAGATACTCTTGTTTATAGAAATGTTTTCATAATACCAGGAACACGACAGCCTAGATTTTAACATCCAGAGGCGCTAGGGACTGCCCCAAATGCTTTATGTGTAAAGAAGTGACAGCAGCCGTTAAAACATCTGAAAGGCTGACTGTGGTGTCAGGCGGGGGTCTGACACCCAGCAAGACTCTCTTCCATCGTATGAGTGCTGCTTTGCTCCAGTGACGTTTGAGATAAGAAATGAACAATAGTGTACCCAAGAACTGTCCTTAAAATGAGTACTTCGCCTCAACTTCGTTTTAGACTGATAATTGTTCACTGCATTGGTTCAAAAGGAAAATTATCATGAACTTGGCTGAACAAACTAAAAAAATCTCCTAGCATATCAATTAACAAATTGTGTAAGAGCATTGCAATTAATTTGTTTAATTGAAGTCCCTATTTCTTAGCAGTTCCAGGCTGATTTAGTGCCTTGAAGGACACAGATACTCTGCAGAAATGAAGAAAATGCGCTGCTCACAGGAATGAAAATCCCCTTTCTGCAGTCCTTTACAGGATGAGAACACTGTGTCCATAAATCTCAGCTTGGCCACTTGTCTTGCCAGCAAGTCAGAGCCACAGAGAATCCACCTGGAAGGCGGAGGGCCGTTACCCACGCGGTGCGTTCACCGCAGCTGTGAGGGGCTGTGGGTGCTTTCTGCCAGGGGAGCTATGGGGAAAACACGCAGATCTCCTGTATGTTCAGACTGCGTGGCGCAGATCACAGTAGCATCCAAACACGACTTAAATCTCTCCCATAGCTTTCCATGGGATTAGAGCAGCCCTCAGGCTCTATGCAGCAGTAGACAGCACCGCTGCCAAAGGACCAAGCATATATTCCCAGTTCAGGTGGGATGGGGTGAGATCAGTTCATTGTTGTAACGTATATGCTCTATACCAGCACTGGCTCATACTCCCTTGCACAGCTCTTTCTTTCCCCTCACAAAAAACGCTGCTGCACAATGAAGAGCTGCACAGCCATTAAGCCCTTGATGGGGATACAGCCTGTACAAGTGCAGATGCGGGTGTGTGGCCAGCTAATTGCAAACTGTGACTGTGTATGGTGCACGCAATTTAATACACTTGGAAGTTCAGAGCCTGACCTTCACAAAGGCTACATAAAAACGCTTCCCTTGATCAGCCTCAGCTCGTGATTTTAGCTGTGGCACCCATGAGGAATTGCCCTGGGCGTGGAAGATGTCTCTGTCCTGCAGCAGGGCCCTTGGTGACATTGCACTCTATCAGCTGTTATCAGCACCTTTAATTACTAACAGGTATGCTAGAAAGCATCCAAATTTTAATCAGACTGAAATAGACTTATAATGATATCTGATCTGGGAATTTAGTCCAAAGCTTTCCTTTTCCATGATGGTTTTCATTTCCTGTAATTTCAAGCTGGAAGCATTTATGGAATATCACATGGTTTTAGTTTACACAGGAAATCAGCTGCAGTTGTGGGAAGATACTGACTTAGGGGTTTTAGGGTTTGTTTTGTTGGGTTTTTTTTAGGAAATGAAGGTTGCTTCAGAGGAAAACGTTGCCGACTTGTACTTCTGCTGTCTGAAGCCTGTGTTCTGCAAAGCGATCTATGATTATATAGGAACAAGCAGTTTATTTCTGTTACATGATGATCACTTCATGTGAATGGAGCAATAAATGCCTTTCCTTTTTACAGTGAAGAGATAAACCAAGTGCAGGAAAAGATGTGGGGAGGGTGAGGGGAAGGGATGCTGGGCAGCTGCACCAAGGAAAACCTCCGAAGCAGGACATATCAAATACAGTGTGCAAGAAAAGCCTGAGATGACCAAATCAGATTAAAATGGGAAAAGGTTGTTACGTTTTTTGAGTCACAGCCCGCCATTTTAATCACTCTCTGCATGATTCCTGGGGAGGGGCTGGGGTACATCAGGAACAACACCATGCGATGCTGCACAACCCAGAACACACGGCGAAAGCCTTCTCCGTTCCCAGGGGCGAAAGACTGGTTCTCCTGATGGTACCGGACACGTTTCTCTTTTGGGTTAGGCTGCAAGGGCTGCAGTTTCAGTCTTGCAGGGTGGGAAAAGCACTTTTGAACTGCACTCCCACTAGTAACAACCACTCTTCTGAAAGCGCCAGCAGAGCGGCTCGGTGTGCTCCGGCTGGAAGACCAGGGCAGGGCGGGCTGGCATCCCTCGGGACGCAAGCTGCGAAATGCTGGTCGGGAGATATCAAAGGGCAAGAAAGGCAGCAGGAAGGGGGGTGGAAGCCAGCAAGCTGCAATAAAAATTCATCTCTTCCCAAAGGCAGCCCTGCCCACTCCATGGGTCTCTCTGGTGCCAGAGCAGAGGGAGATGGCAGTCTGAGAGAAGAAAGAGATGGGCCGTGTAATCACTAGTGACTGATGAACCATGTTGGAAACACCATCAAAAGCAAAGAGCGGGATCTGCAGGATGGTGAGAGCAGAGGAGTGCTGGCTGCTCACTTTTTGCACACAGAGGTATATTATGATTTTAAATGAATCCAGAACAGCTGAGGCATTTGTGGACTAAACACCAACATAACCATGACCATCTTAATCATCCCCTTGTAAAATGAGCAGCCATATGCGTGAAATCAGCCCATACATTTTATGGAATATCTGTTGTATGCTGGACAAGTACTTGGACTGAAGTTTATTTTCTCAGGACTTCAACTCCTGAAATATAAACCATGTAACCTTTCTCTTCATAAAACCAGAATTTAGAGAGGGGAGGGGGAATTCCCCCAAGCTTTGCACTGCGTGGCGTTGCCTCTCACATGTCGCTGCACTTGGCAAAGCCTGGTGCTATAGTGGACCCTGTGAACAATGACTCCTTTACCATTCTGCTGCACAGCTCTTGTCATGACGGGGAGGGGCATTTAAACAAAGGTGGCATGGCTTATAATATTTGTTAGCGAGATATCAGAATATTTATATGCACAGTATTTCTTCACTTTACTTCTCAAAAGGCTGAGGTTAATAAAAAGAGGCCTGTTCCTTGCCTTAAAAAAAATCTTGTCCCGAGATACCTGCTCCTTAATCCCCAGAAAGCAATATCCTATTTCCTTACTGGTGGCTTCTCAGCTAATTGATTCAATATCAGAGGCAACGTTACACTGCATTAGGATTTCTCAGAGTGGGAGAGTTCCCCCTTGACCGTACCTCTCCCAGGCTCTGGTTCTGCCAGGTTTTGTGCATGTGTCCAACCATCTGCGCTGGACTAATTCCTCAGACCTCAGCAGGACCATTCATGTGCACCGTTACGCATACGCACAGGTCTTTGCAGGACTGTGGTCTGACTGTATTTTATGTTGTACCGTATCCTGCAATATATCACGTCATCACTGGCTCATATGTCACGAGTCCCTTCAGCTCCCGGAGCAAACTGTTGCAAGAGCGGTGGTTCATGAAGAATAGAGAGACCGCTCCTTGTGCTCATGGTATCGTCTTGGGCTTTTCCGCTTGTTCCACTCTCATCTTGTTCCATTCTGGTTCTTCAGCGTTTCTGAAGACTTGAGGCTCATTTTGCTCTCTCCTCTCTTACTGAAGTCCATATAAAACCACCAGGGAAAATGCCATAGCCCATCCTACCATATCCCAGTTGCTGTGTTTCTACTAGCTGGCAACAAAATCTACCTACACCATCCCATGAACAGTACTGGAAGGGAAACATGTCCAGAAGAGAAGATCACGTTGCCTGCGTGGGAGAAGATGATGCAGTTTAGCACCACTTATTTGGAGAAAAAGTTGTTCTTGCTAGGGAATGTGTGAGCAACTATCTGCATGGGACGAGGACTGGGGGAAGCAGACTGATTTAGGAGAACAGGTACTGGCTTTGGAAATGGGAAGAGGAATGATTTTGCCTGGGCAGCACTTGTGGAGAGTGCAAAAGAGCAGCCAGGAGGGTGAGGAAGCTGCTGATGGACCCTCTCCTTCCAGAAAGGAGATCTTTCTTCTTAGGGGGATCAGCAAAAAAAATCCTGCTGAAGGAAAGATTTGCTTTTGGGAAACAAGCAGAGAATTCTTTGAACATGAGAGAGGAGCTGATCCAGAACATACCGTGCAACTTTTTTGCTGGGCTATTTTTTGAGAGGATGTTGGGGTCTCCAGAGCACCCCTCCCTGTCCTCATGTGCTGGACATGGGCTTGCAGCAGCAGCTGCATGTGGCACTGGATGCCCCTGCCCTGCCTCAGCCCCGGGGCTGCCTGCGGGCAGAGACTCCTGCCTTGACACAGTGGCGTATGCTGGGGAGCAGGTCGTGGACCTGGGATGAAGATCAATATTATTTTATAGTTGATCTCAGTTTCAGTTTTTCTTCATCTAATGGAGATTTCCTGGATGCTGAAAGTGAAGATAGACTGGCAGGAAGTTTAATCACAACTTCTTACAATGTGGATTAGCCTCCCCTCTGCTCCTTCCCTTCCCCTCCTCTTGGGATCGAGCTGAAAGCTGGAGCCAGGAGTCCAGGCAGGACCGCAGCGCTCCCACCTTTCTCCAAGTCCTGTCAAAGTGCCTTATCTTTCAGTAGTCCCCATGCAGACAGTGTCTGTTGGAACACGATGAATTTGTGCAGATGTATTTACCATCCTGAACTAGATTTTAAACAAATTGACATTTTAATATGCATTTATTCCTGTCGCATTAAAAAAAAATCCTGCTGGTATTATGCCAGAATGTGATATATAATGATGTTGTTTAGCAGCAACTCTGTCATTTGGTGTTGTTGACAGTAAAATAAATTAACATAATAAACATAATTTGTTCAAAAACAGCTAAGTAAAAACAGATGGTTAAAATATTTTGGCAGGACCTGTTAGCCCAGGTTTACATGTGTGTTTAGACATTAGTTCTGTTTGTAACATATGTTACATATTTTCTTGATCCCATTTAGTATGCAAATACACACACTCTTCCACAGTTGCATAAACAGGTCCTTTACAGTGCAAGCGATGGGGAGGGTGAGGGGCATGGGATTTTTTTTCTCGCTTTTCTGTGTCAGGAGCGATTCTCAACTACGTAAATGGGAGAGGAGAGTAGCCATAGTACTGTAAGAAACAAATAGGACAGAAGGTGGAGCATAACAACATATTTGTGTACTGACACAAGGGATCTATTACTGGCTGCTGATACCTATTTGTATAAGGCACCGGTTTGTTGCTCGCGCTCCCAACCACGCCAGAACGTGCTGTCCCCATCAGGCTCTGCAGCCTCCTGCTTACCTAATTTTCATCGCGCTGGCCTGAGCCCCAGCAAGGATTAATAGTCACATCTAGACCCATCCCTCCCTCCTCTTTGTGCAAGCTAACGTGAAAAAAACCAATGGGAGAAAGCAAGCTGCTCTTTTAAGGGAACCTGACATTGTAATGGAGCAAACTAGGATTAAGTTCTTCTTTTTAACTATTTCTAAGCTGTGGCTGGACTGATAAATGCATGTGAATACCATGAAATTCATGTTACTGTTTAAAGGTTAAATGTTTGTCAGACACTTTCAAGGTATAGCAGATGAAAGTAAGCCTGGTGTTGCAAGAGAAACCAGGGGCATCATGCCTGGGCAAGTTTTTAATGAGAAGATGTGTATTTTATATAAATGTGTACATGTACTTAACATGTACGTAAGACACACCTTCTAAACCACAGCTCCAGAACAGAAGGATCGTGGACTCATGGGCATAACATGGTCCATCAGTGGCTCTCAGTGCACAACTGCTTCTGGAGAGCTTTGAGCCAGAAGGCAAAACTGGTCTTCAGTGCCCTCCTGAGTGAGCCTGGGATGTGCTTAGACCAGGCTGCACCAACCGTAAAGGGTGAGGTTTGTTGATGTGTGGACTGGAGAAAAAGGTGGTGGGAAGGGTAGTGCCAGTGATGTGAGCTCTCTTCTTTAAGTAAACTGTACACACTTCAGTGTTTAGTGCAAACTTCAGCATGAGGTGGCCTCATGTTGTCCGTCTACCCAACTTTGTACCTCTCTCTCTCACTCACCTCACATTTGCAGAGGGAGAGTGACTGTTCATATCCCCTTCTCCACTCACCCTCTGCAAAATCTTCTGCACCATGCATCCTCCTTCGAGATCTTTCCCTGCCTAACCCCTCTAAGCACCAGCAAATGTCAGTACCCCGTTCATCTGTCCCCCCACTGGCAGCTTTCCCCTCTCACCCCGCATCCCTGCCTGCCCCAGCAGTCTGGAGGTCAACGCTGAGGAAGGGTCCGGACCACCCTTCTGCCTCCAGAGCAGAAGGGGATGAGGAAGAGAGGGGATAACGCCATTGCCCCACATACCATCCATGCTGGGCCTTAAAGCAGTGACTTACAGCATCCACATCACATGTGGCCAGGGCCCCATCCTGCAGGAAGGGCTCTGGATGCCTGGGAAGCATGGGCTGCTCTCCGGGGAGGTATGCAGTCCATCGCTGCAGAAATATGTGGCACGAGGGAGCATTTTCACAGGTTCCTCAAAATGTCACCCTCCCTTCCTTGCGTGGCTCGGCGACATATCTAATATAAAATATTATTTGTGAAACTTCCTTTTAATTGCTGTTTAATGGCTTCTAATATATTTCAAATACGCATCTGCAAGTTCATTTTGACATTTATTAGCAGCCATTAGATACCAATTTAATGGTGATTTTATGACAAATGTCTGACATCATTAAAAGTGTGATGGTTGATAAATTATAATGTGATGTGCTTTTGAGCATCAGGGAATTAGGCTGTTTCCAAATGTGACTGTTTTTGATGTTGTAAATTAAATTTTATTTCTAATTGATTTACGTTTGTGGGCTCTTAAAGTGGAGAGTGTCAGAAGTTGAAGAGTTAGTGGGGGAAGCAGGTTCTGATGAGGGCAAACATGGTCAGTCAAACCAGCGTAGGTCCTGATGGCTTGATTTGGGTGAAGGAAGATGGTATTTGGAGTAACATGCTTTTCAGAGGAATTGCTTGATCTCTCCTACCAGTGTTCCAGTAAGTACTTTCCCCTGCATTAGTCTCATTATTTGTTTACCACCTTTATTACTGTCTCACAGAGTATCAGTCATCCTCGACCATCACCCCCTTGTGCCAAAGAAAGGACAAGCATCGGTCCTGCCCAAGCAGTTTACAGTACAGGCAAGCCTGGAGCTGAGGGAACATGAAGTCAGTGTTAACAACATAAACCGCAAACACTTGGCTTTAGAAAACTTTTCATAGACATTACAGCAGAAGAGTTTTTTAGAGATACTTGGCAAATGTTTATAGGAGATTATTCTTGAGCATGAGAGGGTAAATGATAGAGGAGAGAGCTGTGCAAACTAAAAATGGGTGGTAGAGGCTGTCAAGGGATCCTGAGCTACAGGGCTCAAGCAGATCGTGGATGTGGTTACCAAAGGAAATCTCATCTCAAGTTGCATGGAAATCCCACATTCCCATTAACAAGTGCACAAAGCAATGGAGCAGGACCATAAGTATATCTCAGATTTCAAAGTGAGTACAAGATCTGCAGATGTGGGAAAAGATGCTTTCTTATAGAGGACTCCAGGCTTTAAGGAGAACAAATTGCTGAGACCACGGTGTATGCCTAGATGGAAAACAGGACTTCTCGGAGTCAAAGAAAGTGGTGCCAGGAAGGCCAGGTCACCTCGGCCTCCAGAGGCTGTAATGATTCTGGATGTGGTGGAGGAGAGGATGCCTTTGGGATTTGTGGTGCTTGGGATGAAACAGCTGAAGCAGCCCTGGGCTCTGATGCAGCTCGGGGCCTCCCTCATCTCCAAGTATAGAGGCAGGTGCTGACAGCCCTGAGCTGCTCTACTAACGGAGGGCTGAACCATATCTGTCCAATGACCTTGTGCCTAACATACTCAATCTGCCTGTCTAACGACTCTCCACACTGCCAGGTTCACTAGGCTCACATAGGGTGGCACAGGAACACTAGAAGACCTGCCTAGAAAAAGTACCTGGAAACTGGGGAATTTTGTTTCCCGGTCTGTATTTGGGAGGAATGCCATGAAGAGCCACTCCTTTGGGGGCCAGACTTCATGGAGAACTTCATTTCTGTCCTCCTTCACGGTCCAGCGGCACAGGCAGGCATGCCTGAGCGAGCGAAAACGCTGATGGTGTGGCAGCATCTGGTTTGGCACGTGTGTCTGCAACCCCCTGGGGATGCTGTGAACGATCCTGGGTAGCTTGATCTTCTTGATGGCCATAGCACATCTTCACTGATGTCTGTATCTGTGCCTGCGAGATCAAAGCTACTTTTTCACAATGCCACCATCGCACCATGGTCTGTTTGACAGTTCTGCATGGAGCACAGCAGAGCTTCCGTTGGGACATCAGCTGTGGCATCTTCATTTAATTCCTCATGTGTGGTTGAAGGCAGTGGTCAACGGAACTTTGCAAGGCAGGCAGGAGGAAGAGGGAGGTGTCAGGTACACTATTCATCAATCAGCCGTGGCATGGGCAGTGTGCTGCCCACTCCTCCACAGGCTCACCGCTGGCTGGAGGACACAGCCCTGCAGCCAGTTTGGGTGAGAGGGCCCACCAGGTCCTCTCCTCCAAGCCTGGGCTGTGAGCTTTGCTTGGCTACCTTACAGCACAGGATGCAAGGTACCGGCATTTTAGTGGCTCTTCCATGGGCCTGGAGTCAAAACCAGTGTCCTCTGTAAAACTGTGCATTTGCCCAACTCTAATATTGAGCCATGTGACTTTCTAAAAATCAAGGTATTTTGTTAAACAAGATACCCTTTTCTGTAGGTTGCAAGGATGAACTGGAAGAGCTCCACAAAGTAATTACACCACATCAAAAGCTCTGTTAAAGAAAGATTTTTTCCAAATCCTTCTGGGAGGTGTTTCCCTAACACACCGAAGAGTCTATTTTGGCCCCATTAACTTATTTTCTTGTCTATTTCTCAAGTCTTTGAAGCTTTTTACTTTTTCCTTTGGGTAAATGTTGATTTACCATTGCATAATGAAGTGTGGGGTACTTGAGACAGGTCATGCTGGAACAATAAAGGCTTGAAAAAAGCATACTTTGCATTTCTGCCACCACGGTGCATCTGAGGTTTGATGAAACTGAGCTTTGCTCTTCTTCACTAAGGGCTTACCTCTGCCAGGAACACTGTCTTACGGTACTAAGGTGGGACCTCACAGCACATTCATCATGACACATATGCCCATGATGCTGTGCACAAAGTGCCTGCATACAAGAGGTCTAAGAACACTTTTGGAGCAACCAATGCCTTGGGGTAGATAAACATAAAAAGTGTTAAATGTCTCATTCCAGGACACGGAATAAAACAGAAGCAGCTCCAGGGCTGAGCCCGAATTTGCAGATGCCGAGCCCTGGCACCCGACGGCTGGCTGAAGCCCGGCCCCGTGCTGCCGGCTCGCCGGTCTGCCCACAGCTCCCCCGGGCGCAGGGCACCTCACGGGCCTCCGCACGCTCCTGCGCCTCTTCCTCGCCTTGTATGGACGTCCTCCGCACAGCGACAATTGTTTTGGTTGTGCTTCTCTGGCCTTTTTCTCTCTCTCTTCCTCTGACTTTTCCGAGAGAGAGAGAGAGAGAGAGAGAGAGAGAAAGAGGTGCTGGCCAAAGCCGAACGCACCATTCCAGGAGAGGAAATACCATTATACTGGCATCATGAACGAGAGGGATCCTAGTGCTGTATTTAAAGCAAAGCATGAGCCCTGGGTGCATCTGGGTTCTGTTCTCAGTCGTGCTCCAGGTTTTCTCTGAAGTTTGCCCTAATTACCCAGAGTCTCTACGCCACAGCCCCTCTCTCTGTGAAAATGGCTGTAATTTTTTCCTGCCTCTTAAAAGTACTGGAGTTGTGAAAGACTCAGATACTTGAATGGAGATGTAATTAAAAATGTAAGATAGGGTGGATTAATTACACCCCAGGCCTCTGGTAACAGAAGCCAAATGTCTTGGTCTGTGGTTTTATAAGAAAGAAATATGTATTTGGACCACACTGTGTCATCAGGCTCTGCTCCCCGGTGCCGATGTATGGGGGCTGAAGCAGAGCTGGGGGCTGGGAAGGCTGCGGTGGGGAGAGCAGGGACGGGAGCTCCCCCCGGCCCAGCGCTGGGGCTGTGATTTGCTTCAGCACGAGGGTCTGATTTTGCCAGTAGCTGAATACATCTGGAGCTGCTGAGTGAGCAGGGCGCGGACTCCAGCCTGGCTTTGTAACCCCCTCGGCATCGAACGGCCCGGTTTCGGCATATGGGGCGGGGCTGGGGGTTTTGGGTGTGTGGCCCTGCACGGCCACGGTGCGGTTTGCCTCCTCTCTCCGTGCATGGGTGTGTGTGCATGACTGCAACGCGCACGCCCTTCTTGGCCAGTGTGCCCGGTGGTGAAAGACGAACGTAAACGCAGATTCGGCGTGCCGGGGTTAACCTCCGACTTGCTGGCAGCCGATGTAGCACCAGCCCTGTCTCTTGTTTTGAGAAAAGGGGAAAAAAAACGAACGCTGTTTGATTTGTTCCTGTAATAGCAGCTGATCTGGATTGGATTTTATCCAAGCCTTTATGTGATTATATGGCCCAATCCCCACAGGATGTACACAAAGCTATTAAAAAAAAGATGAGACATTTTAAAATACAGTTGGGCTTTAAAAAGCTCTGCTTAAATTGTAAGAAATACCAAACTTCTGCCAGGGATTTTGGTATTTGGGCGAAAATTGAAATCCCCTTACAAGATCTGTCACATTATTGGGCAATTATAAGCATCCCTAGTTAAATAATGAAAAAACCCCCCAGTTTTACTGGTCTTCTGTTAGTGAGTTGTCAGGCAAAAATAAAACAAAATATGCCAGTGTATGAGCACTGAAGCAGAGCTCCTGCAGGAGGGGAAAAGCCTGTAAGCAGACTGATGGCCATGGTGTGTCCCTCTCTTGTAGAAACGTGACAACGTAGAGAAAAGAGAGGATAGGGGAGCTCACTGGCAGCGTGTGTAAGAACTGGCTGAGCAGCAAAGCCCTGATTTTCTCTGGGTAATTTTTTCCTAAATGAGCAAATGCCTGCTATAGAAATGTCAAATATTTTCCAAGCTAGGTTCCAGGTAGGGAGTGTTGACTTGCGTATCTGAGAAATCACTTAAACTGCAAACTTCATGAGCAGATGTCAGTGTTTTGAAGCTGTTTGACATTATTAAAGATGCAGGTGGTACGTTGGCACTACTGACTCAGCTCTGGGCAGCGACAGGCATTGCCTGGGAGACGCAGTATCTCATCACTCTTCCCAAAACTCCAGTCACACTCAATGAGGAAAGCCAGGCTGAGATGAACTATAAATCTCAAAATACATATTTTTAGTAAAAACGATGTGTGAAGTCCAATTTAAAAAAATTATTATAATATTGATGTTACTGGTGTGTATGTCATTTTTCACGTGTAGCAGGAAACACGCCAGATCCTTCATGTCAGCTTAGGCCAAACCTAGTAGACTGTGAAACTCTAGAGAAGAAAGGGATTTAAAAAATGCAGTTTTGTCTCCAACCTCCTGTTTTCTTGCTGCTCCCAGATTTCCCCAGGTGCCTTCTCATTTTCATCAGCTCCTAGCGGCCAGTAGCTTGTCATCTAATATGTTTTTAGAGTGTATTGAGTCCAAATGACCGGTACTCAACGACCAAAACACGCCTGGTCGAGGCTGTGCCTTGCAGGGTCTTCTCTCCATGCCCAGCCTGATCCTGCAATGTGTCCAGCACCCTCAGCTCCTCCCTCACTGGCGTTCTGCTGCTGGTGACTCTTGGAATCGTAGCATGATTTGGGTTGGAAAGGACCTTTGAAGATCATCTAGCCCAACCCCCCTGCCATGGGCAGGGACATCTTTCACTAGACCAGGTTGCTCAAAGCCCCATACAACCTGGCCTTGAATACTTCCAATGACAGGGCATCCACAACTTCTCTGGGCAACCTTTTCCAGTGTCTCACCACACCCATTGTAAAACATTTCATCCTTATGACCAGTCTAAACTTACCTTCTTTCCATTTAAAACTGTTGCTCCTTGCCCTGTCACTACAGGCCCCTCTTCTCCACTAGCAGCAGCTTTCCTTTTGGAACGGGGAAGGGAGCGTGGCAGGACGTAATGCCCAAAGGAGCATGAATTACTTCCCTGTGGGCCCCTGGAGCACCTACCAGTGAGGCTGCCCTCCTGCTCCTCCCAACCGGTGATGCTCTAACCAGGGCAGCAGCACTTTGCAGTTCCTAGACCTGTGGTTCAAATGTCAACGCTACTCCTTACACTTAAACAAACACATGGTGTCTCTAAAATAGAACTTGGTGGAGGAGCTGATGGGTTTAGCTTTTTTGTTTGTTTGTGTATTTGTTTTGTGGGGTTGTTTTAGTTGTGAGTGCTTTATGTTCCAGGTAAAAATGTTTGCAGGGCACGAGAGGCTGGAGTGGGACCATGCCTGTTTGTAACCGATGCTGGGTGAGATCCCTGCTTGGCCTCTGCTGCCTGCGCAGGACGCTGCGGCTTGGCCCTCCAGTGACGATGGCCCGGGGGGAGAGGTGAGTGTGTGTGTGCCGGGCCAGCTGTGTGCCAAGTGGCAGCTAAAGGACTGGACTGAGGCATTTTCCTTAGGGCTTTTTGTGTCAGGTCCTTGGGCCACTGGAGTTGGAAGGGATTGCTGGAGAAAGAATGTGAGGTGAAAGCTCTGGAAAGCACAGTAAGGTCCCATAGGTTTAATCTGAACCTTCTCAAACCATGTGAATTTGGCAGGGTGAGTTTCCAAGTTCATCTGGCTGAGAAACCAAGGAATCAAAGAGAAAGAAATCTCCTTTTCACTTGGTTCCAGGTGGAGCAAGATAACTTGTTCTGGCAGCCTTTCAGTGTCCCAGAAACGTGCAATGATGTATGCTGAAGTGCGTGCCCCTACCCTCTCGGGGAGAGTTCAGCACCTGCAATAAACTTGCATACCCTGAACCATGCCCAGAACAAGAGGATGCTTTTTGAAAGAAGCTGGCAAGTTCTCACCATTGCCTTCAGCAGCTGCAGTTAAGCAGCCGATTTAATAAGGGCCTTCAATGTGTGTTCTGCTTCCAAAAAAAACAGATCTCCTTTACTAGTCAAAGGGCAACAATCGACTGCTGGGGGGGGGAAGTTTGCAAATACGATTGTTTCCTCCAAACTGTGAGTTATGCTGCTTTCCTGCTCAGCTGGCACTGTTTTGACACATGCATGTGATTATTTAACATGCTAATTAAATGTCTCATGCCACACAGGCACTGGCCCCTTTTAGCGCTTACATGAAAATTCCCAGAGGAGCCAATGCCCGTGCCTGCGCTGGAGCAGCACCGCTGCCCGCTGCCGCCTCGCGCTCGGACGATACCTCACAGCATCACAGGATCACAGAATGGTAGGGGTTGGAAGGGACCTCTGTGGGTCATCTAGTCCAACCCCCCTGCTGAAGCAGGGTCACCTACAGCAGGCTGTCCAGGCGGGTTTTGAAGATCTCTAGAGAAGGAGAATCCACAGCCTCTCTGGGCAGCCTGTTCCAGTGCTCCGTCACCCTCAGAGTGAAGAAGTTCTTCCTCATGTTCAGACGGAACCTCCTGTGCTTCAGTTTGTGCCCATTGCCCCTTGTCCTGTCTCTGGGCACCACTGAAAGGAGTCTGGCCCCATCCTCCTGACGCCCACCCTTGAGATCTTTACAAGCATTTATAAGGTCCCCTCGCAGCCTTCTCTTCTTCAGGCTGAACAAGCCCAGCTCCCTCAGCCTCTCCTCGTAGGAGAGATGCTCCAGTCCCCTCACCATCCTCGTA